>Ga0224737_10055_pt1 | contig 15375 bp, 19 predicted proteins | sample LIM_B_Water_Pos_FD_161632 | JGI IMG/M metagenome (GOLD analysis project Ga0224737, IMG submission 161632) | Enriched cells from gastrointestinal tract of the lab mouse from Pacific Northwest National Laboratory (PNNL), Richland, Washington... | ecosystem: Host-associated > Mammals > Digestive... | reverse complement strand
CCAATGCGGCCCACCGCATAGGATTCATACAGCTTCTTGATAATGGTGTCCAGTTCGTCAAAGCGCCGCTTGTCCTTGTTCAGCTTACGCTTCAAGTCCTTCGCCGCCTGTGTCTGCTGAATCTCGGAAGCTGCCCGGACCTTTTGAACGAACTCAGCCTCATTGGAGATAGCGTAGGTGCTGGTGACCTTGATGGTTTCTAAAATCAACGTTCGCAGGGCTTTTGTGGAGATGTGATGATTGCTGCAAACAGCCGTCCTTCTTTGTCCTGCGAGCTTATATGAGGAACACTCATAGGCGTCGGATGGATACGGCTTTGTATCGCTGCCCCGTGTCCGCTGGTTGTACATCTTTGCCCCGCAGTCCGCACAGAATACCAGCCCGGTCAGGGGATTGGCTTCGCCAAGGGTGTCGATCCGGCGCGGAGTTCCCCGCAATTTCTGAACAAGTTCCCAGGTGCTCTTGTCCACGATAGCCTCATGGGTATTCTCAAAAATCAGCCAGTCCTCCGGGGCATGAAAAATCGGCTGCTTATCCTTATAGGATTCTTTGTGGGAACGGAAGTTGACCGTATGGCCCATGTACTCAGGTTTAGACAGTATCCGTCCGACGATAAAGTCGCTCCAGGCATAGGGACGGTCGATGTTTTCCTTGCTTTTCCAGGGACCGCGCCCTTGCCGTGCCAGGTATGCCGCAGGGGATTCAACCTTGTCCCGATACAAAATGTTTGCAATATCGCTCAGGCCGTGCCCTTCAATAGCCAGCTGGTAGATACGCCGCACAACTGCCGCCGCTTCCTCGTCAATCAGCCAGTGGTACTTGTCATTGGGGGCTTTTCGGTAGCCGTAAATAGCCTGATTGGTGGTCGGCTTGCCAGATTCACCTTTCACCCTGATGGCAGTGCGCTGTTTCCGGCTCAGATCGCGCAAGTACCACTCGGACATAATATTGACAAAAGGGGCAAACTCCCCAGAGCTGGGATCGTTGCTGTCGATGCTGTTCCCAATGGCAACGAAGTGGATGCCATAGCGTTTGAAAACGACCTCTGTGTAAAAGCCCGTCTGGAGATAATCTCTCCCCACCCGGCTGAGGTCCTTGACCAGCAGATGTTCTACCTTCCCGGCCTCAATGTCGGTAATCAACCGTTTCCATGCGGGACGGTCAAAATTGCCGCCGGACCATCCGTCATCCGTGTAATGGACGATATTACCGTAACCACGGTCAGCGGCATAGCCCTCTAGGTATCGTTTTTGATTGATGATCGAATTGCTGTCCCCTAAAGATTCATCGTCACGGCTGAGACGTTCGTATAACGCTGTGATCTTCGTTTCCGTCTGTCTGGCGCTCATGATGCGCTCCTTTCAGACTGACGGTTCATTTGTGGCACGTCTATCATACCACAATCTGCCGGTAATGCCAACCCTTCGCGCCGGATTAGCCGTAAAATTTTGTCCTCCATGGTTTCGTTGCCGTCCTCTTTTGTAAAAATATTCACTTTGAAAACTGTGCTTCCGATTCGCCGGGTCATGGTAGCGCTGGTATTTTTCGTCATTGTACCTCTCTTTCCTTGTTTGTAGGGGGATTTCCCGCCGGTGGTCCGTTGTCCCTATTCAATTGTTGACGCGGAAACGCCGCCCCGACAACTTGGGACGGCGTTTCCGCAAAACCTGCTATAACATCCGATTCTCCTTTCCGCATTGATTTGAGGCGTTTTACCCTCTGATACCAATATACGGAGAAAATGGTGCAGACCGAAAAAATATGGCATTATTGCAAGTTGAGGCCGTTTCAGTGGTGAAAATTGCAAAAATGCAAGATACAAAATTCGACTTAACTTTTGTAGGGAAATGTAGTATACTCGGAAATAATTGGGGAGGATGTCGAATATGGAGCAGGCATATTTGCCGGGAACTGTCCGGCAGAGGATACAGGAGCTTATCAAGGAGCGGAAAATCACTCAGGCTGAACTCGCTGCGGAAATTGGAATGGCAGAAAGCTCTCTCAGCCGGTTCCTGAGCGAAAAAACAGATAAAATCGGGGACGAGTACATCATCAAAATTGCGGACTTCCTGGGGGTATCTACTGACTTTATCTTGGGGCAAACAGCTTTTCCAGAGCGGCGCAACTATGACATAGAGGAATTGGGCCTGTCCTATAAGGCGGCAATGGCGCTATATACGAGGGAAGTCGATACAGATGTGGTCAACCGCATTTTAGAGAGTCCTCAATTCCCGGAGATTACGCGCATGATCGCCCGATATTTCAAAGACAGCAATGCCGAAGGACCTGCGGGACTGAACGCCATGTGGGATACTATGCGGCAGATGATTGGCACGTTGGACACAAGCCATTTGACAAACCCGCAGGAGGGGACGGAGGCCGCTGCACAGATTCTCGGTATGATGAAAACCGCTCCCCATGAAAAGGATGTTGAGGCAATTCAGTCTGCTCTAATGACTATGCTCCAGGACATCAAAACTGGTATCCAGACGCAGACGCCAACAACGGAACTGGCTACAAAGCAGATCACTCAATCTATGATGCAAAGCATGGTCAAAGGTGAAAACGCTGTTCCAGCGTTGCAATCTATCTCGCCGGAACAGCTTGCCGGGGCTTACTCTACGCTCCCAGGTGCAACACCAGAACTGGGCGGGCAGTTTTCCGATCTTATCAAAAACTTTATCAGAGATTTCATGGATATTGCGCAGAAGCAGGGCCTGACAAATGGAAACCTTGACAAATGAACAGCTTTGCGCATTGGCACAGGCCGGGGACGAACAGGCTGTGTCCCTACTTATCGAGGCTAATCTCCCGTTTGTTCGGAAAGTTGCAAATCAAATTGTTGAGAATCCAGTATGGCAGGAGCATCTATCCTCCTGCGGTGTGGGCTTTGATGATCTTGTGCAGGTCGGCTCCATCGGGCTGTGGAGAGCAATTGACAGCTACGAACTCTCCAGCGGGGTCAAATTTCTGACTTATGCCGCTCCTGCAATTAGACGTTCTATGAGCGACCTGATCCGCCAGTACAGCCGGGACACGGTATGGCAGTTGCGGCACGATAAGGCAAACGCCTGGAAAATCATTTATCTGGACGAGGATTTAGATGATACAGAGGATGATACCGTTGAAACGCTGATTTCTTCTCCCTGCGCCAAATTGCCAGAGCAGATTTATATTGAACAGGAGACGGCGGCTGAACTTCACGAGGCGATGGATGCTCTGCCGGATCGGGAAAATGTTTATGTTCAGTACCGCTTTGGCTTTGGAGACGGCAAAGGCCACCCGCTCACTGAAACGGCGCGGTATTTCCATTTGACGGAGAGCCGTACGAAAAGCGTAGAACATTCTGCACTGAAGCTGTTACGGCATGAACTGCTGATTGAAATTCCAGAGCGGGCCTATGCCAGAGCGGAGGACAGGCTGACAAAAGTGTTGGTTGCGGCAGGCGAACTTCATGCTGTGGAACTCCGGCTGAAATCCCAGCGGAAGCGTGGCAGAAAAATAACCGCCGTAGTCTACGAATACCTCGCAGACTGTGACGGTAAATGGGGCGAGCTTCGATACAATTTCAAGGATGATACGGCGGAGGTCCTTCTGCTGGCTGATTGGGATACAACGATTAGTCACAGATTTGCTATGAGGGCCATTGAGCATTTCAGAACTTATCGAAATGACAAGCTGCCAGATAGAATCATGCTGACATTTATTGGGCCGGATCAGGCAGCGAAGACGCAGCAAATGTAAATTATTTTTGTGGAGAATGAGCCATGAAGAAAAACACTGATGATACGTATATTGATATTCCGGAAACCTATTCCCGGCGCAAACTGAATGCTATGTACAGGGAGATCCCATTGAAGGATACGACTTCGCGCCTACTCCGAAAATATTTCAACGCGATGGCTAATCTTTATGGGGTCATTCCCTTGCGGAAGGCGTGGGAAATTGTCAGCGATCAAAACACGGATTTGGTCAGCAAGGAAGAATTTTTCACTTTTGCGGAGATTGCTCGCCATGAATGCGAGGACTACTGCATCATGAAAGACGACGAGCTTTATCTGGACGGCAAGCCGACCGGACGGCTTGATTGGAAAATTATTGATATATCTCTGCTCTATGACGAAGACGATGCGCTGCATGAAGTAGAGGTTTGCCAACAGGGCAAGGATTACTTCATTCCTCCAAAGGCGGAATTGCTTCGCTACAATGATTCCGCCTATTGTGAATCCACACCGCAGTCAAATAGAATGTGGATTTTTCTGTCAAAAACACTCCGCCTGGATGAGCGCAAGGCTGGCATTGCGTTTGAGGATATTCTTTTATATACACGTTGTCTGAACGGCGGACTTCAAAAAGCGGTAGATATAGTTGAGCGAGCCGGCGCTGTTTTCAATGACAAGATACTATCCGAATTTGCGTCTATTCATCAGGATTTCAATAATAACACCCGTATGCAACACAATCGCGGGTATACGCCTAACGAAATAAATGCCATGAGTAAACCGGAAGATCGGATTCCAAAATCGTTTTCTTTTGGACCCAACATTCGGAAGTCCTTAGCGGATGGAACAATGGATGCCAGAGAACTACGGCAGAGCATTTTGACGATGGAACTTCCGGACAAACGATTAAGACCGCTTATGCTTCAGGCTCTGGAGGAGGCCGAATCCGCCGTTAAGATACCTAAAGTTGGCAGAAATGATCCCTGTCCCTGCGGCAGCGGAAAAAAATACAAAAAGTGCTGCGGACGATAATGTGGTTAGGGGGTTATATTATGATAATTAGGCTGGAACAGGTGCTTGACGCGATTGAAACCGCTGATGATGCGTTTACCTATTTTTTTGACACACAGACTGGTGAAACAGTATTCCTGTCCGACCCCATGATTACCGGCGAATCATACGAGGAACTTGAAGAATTGATTGAAAGCTCCGGTGATCGTTTTCTCCGTTTCCCTACCAAGTACGACATTCATGAATACAGCATTATGGAAAATTTCGTATATTCCCTGCCCGCTGGCGCGGCGCGTCAGGAACTTGCCAACGCGATCTGCGGCAGGGGCGCGTTCCGGCGTTTCAAAAACGGCATCCGCTATCACAGGCTGGAACAACAGTGGTATGATTATCGGGATCAGGCATATCGGGAGATCGCCATCCGCTGGTGCAGGGATGAGGGGCTTGAATATACCGAGGAAAATTAAAAACGGGGGTATGGCCGCGACAGATGCGGTCATACCCCCGTTGTACTTCTTACGCGTAGACCAGCTCAGGAAGAACGATTTCCTCTGCCCGGTTACGGATATTGTTCATATGGCCCACCCATTCCATCTGGTCCGTTGCTTTTAAGGCTTCGGTTACACCCTCCTGCTTCGCCATAGCCGGGATAAGAAAACCCATGCGCTCATGACAGGCGGCATCAATTTCTGCGAGATGTTTCCACAGTTCTCCAAAGAGAAGCATCCGATTGTAAACGCCAGGGTGATGTTCCTCCAAAAACCTTTGGCGCATCCGGCCATATATACCGATTTCGTACTTGGTATCATCATCAAGCGCAAGGTCCGGGAGGTAGTAGTCTCCTACTTTCGTATAGGTCAGTTCCATAATCATTTCCTTTCATTTGCAGCAAAATGTGAATTGCAGTTGCGGAAAACGCTTGTCTTTTGCGTTCTCACCGCCTTTCTCATAACTGCAATGTACCATTTTGCCACAAATGAACCGCAGTCATATGTATTAGGTGGTGACTCCACCCTTTACATAGTAACTCTTGGTTGATAATGCTGTTGCTCTCACCGTCCAGCTTATCTTCCTGCGACAGCCGTTCATAGCAGGCGGTCAAGCCCTCGGCGTCGTCCTCCGGCTGGCTGTTCTGAACATAGAACTGCAAGACCGTGTTTTGGATGGCCTCACGGGTTTCTGCACGCAGGGGGGCGGTGCTGGTGATGCGCTGGAACGTGCCGACGGGAGTAATGTTCGGCTTCATCATTTCAGCGCACCCCCTTTCTGGAAAAAGGGAATTTGATGCGTTTGATTGTCAAGGTGCAAGGTCGTATCATTGTCGTTCGTCCGTGCCGCACAGTAGTACAGTGCAAACACCTTATCCGGCTGTTTATTCATTTTGGCCTCCTATTCCGCAGCCGGAAAACGGGGCCTTGATACGGTCATATTATACCATACCCGGCCCCGTTAGTCAGCTCAAAAATTATCATCAGGGCTGGGATTTTTTCTGCTCCAAATCGCCCTGAATTAAACGGTTGATTTTGGTTACTGCGCTTTCGCTGGCCCTGCCGCTGACAGAAGCCTTAACGATATAGCGGACACCCCCAATTTCGTACTGACGCACAACGGGGGCGCTGATCTGTTGCTTTGCTGCCGTATTCATACGGTACAATCCCCCTTTCACGAAACAAAAGGTTCATGCTGAAAAGGGGCATAAATCGGACGGCTGGCGGCGACCAGCACCACGGGACTTTCACCCCCGCGTGGTTCTCACGCGGCCCTACCCATTGCCTGCGACGCTTTTAACGCTCGGACTGTGGCTGTAAGGGAGTATCGTTAGCGTATGCCGGGTGATCGTTCCAAGAAAAGCCGCAAATTTACTCGGACGCTGGGGCGGCATTATCCTCCAGGCGTTGAAAAACGTATCGTTCACACATTCCTCGCTATCCTCATGGCTGTGCAGGATATTAAATGCGATAGAATGGCAGTACCTCCCGTACTTCTTCGCAGTTTCAGATATAGCAGTTTCGGCGCGCGCCCAATACAAATCTAAAATTTGCTTATCCTCCACACGAACCTCCTTCCCCTTGCGATAAGGCCCTTCACCCATATAGACAGGAAACCTCTACGGCACGTCACATTTTTTCAAAAAATAAAGGCAGGGGACAAAACTCATTTGCGTTTTGTCCCCGCACCTTTCGTTTAGATAATCATGTCCGAAAATGTAACGGCCATTCGCCCAATAAAATTCCATTGGCGCTCCATGTAAGACTTTAGCTGCTGGGTGTCCCGCTGGTAGTCTGTATAAATCATATCCAAAGCGTCAAAGTGATTTGCTATGGCTTGGGCCACACAGTAGCCGCTCTCCATTCCCGCCGAAATCCCCTCGCCCATCGGATTGAGGAACCCAGCGATCTCACCAGCAAACAGCACTCGACCTTGACCGTAGGTGACAGGGCAACCGGGCCGGATATGGGGCATCAGCCACTTTTCCGCCTTGACCTGCCGCCCGATCTGCAAGCCGTGGTGGGTTTCCATGTAGGAGATGAACCGCTGATAGAACTGCTCAATCCTGCTGGTGTCCTTGACCGAAACGCCCAGCACCAGCATTTCATCTTTTACATTAAACCATGCGTCATATTCGGACAGCTCCGGCTGTAAATAGGCGTAAAAGTAATGTGGGTCTAACTGGATTGTTCCTCGGTTAAAAGTCTGGAAAGTTGTAATAAAGTCCCGATTGTTTCCAAAGAGCTGCCGCTTTAGTACGCCAGTGACACCCTCACAATCAATAACATATCTGGCCTGCTCCGTGCAGGAGGATTTACCCCGTAAAGTAACAGAAATACAATTATCATGTTCTTCGCTTAAAACGGCGCTGGTGCTGTCCCGGACTTCTGCGCCGTATGCAGCCGCCTGTTCCGTCAGCCAGTTATCAAAGGAACTGCGCCACACGTTCAAGCCGCCTTGTTCAAAGCGAAACTCTCGGCCCTTATCATCTGTGAAGATCATACCCCGATTTTCCACGGGGGTACACGTTGCAGACAAGGGAACTTCTTTCCCATAGTAACATTGCACCAAATCTATTGACTTTTGAATTAGAACGCCGGAGCAAGACTTATAGCGGGGAAGTTTATGCCGTTCTACCAGCAAAACCCGCATACCTCTTTCGGCTAAAATTTTTGCGGCTGTACTCCCGGCGGGGCCAGCACCAACAACAACTACATCATACATTTTCCAAACCTCGTTTTTGATTTCAGCTTATTATAGCATAATTCCATAGCCTGCACAACGCAAGAATGCTCTCGCTATTGGGAAAATCGGATAGAAGCAAAAATACCCTACCAGTCTACGCATTTAGAGGGGTAAAAGCCCGCTGTTTTCAGGGCTTTCAAGCCCCATGCGGCGGCATAGGCGTTTCGCCCTGTCCTTGCGCTCCTGCGCCTTTTGCTCCTGCACAAGCTGTCTGCGCCTGTTTTCAAGCTGTCGGATTTCTTCCTCAATGCTCGTGATTTTTTCGGCTTTGGTCTTTGCCACGGGTCAATCGCTCCTTTCATGTTTGGTGTGGAATGGATAGGATAGGAATGGAATGGATTTTTACAGATAATCGTTTTCCCGTTTTATTCCCCCTTGTCTGCAAGTATCATTTTCAGCAGCTTGTCGCGGAATGTTTCTGTGCCGCTGTGGTTGAAAAACAACTCCGCAACAATGGTCTGTCTGTTCCTCTGCGTGGTGATGATACCGTCGGGCTTTCGGGGCGGGGCGGGCGTTTCTTTCTTTTCTGTCAATTCTGTCAATGGGTCGCTCCTTTCTTTGAGCGCAAAAAAGGGATTTCCCGTATTTGGAAAATCCCTCTCTGCTGTCGGCTGTTCGGTTTTACTGTGCGGACATGGCGGCGGCTTGCGCCTTTTTCCTCGCCCGATATTCCCGCGCCTTGATACGGTCATACTCCCGTTGCTTTTCGCGGTTTCTGGCGCGGTAGGCTTTGGAATATTCACGGTGGTAGGCGCGGCTCTTTTCTCTTTTCGCTTCTTCGATTTCCTCCCGCATTTTTTTGATTTCCTGCTCTGTCGGCTCTGCAAGCTGTGTCAGTTCGTTCTCAAATTTGCCGATATGGTTGAAGTATATCCCGATATGCTGAATGGCGTATCTCGCCCGTTTCTGGTCGCGCTCATGCACTTCAATCCTGCTGATAAATTCGTTGAGAATGGCGGGGGTGAGTTCGGCAAAGTCGGCATACCTCCTTTGCCAGAAGTCGGTGATAAAAACTAAGGCGGCACTACCAGCCGCCGCAGGTAAATCCGCATCAGATACGCACCCGCAGGCCGTTCAGGTCATCGGCCCGGATGCCGACGAGATACCAGGCGGCGGCATACTCAATGCGGGTGGGCTTCCAGCGGCCTCCCACCATCACGTCGAAGCACTGTCCACAGTGCAGACCGCCGTAATAGTCGGCCAAGTCGAAGCGGATGTCGTAGCGGTCTGTCCGCTCGTCGAAGATCAATGCGCCCTGTTTCATGTTCGGGGCCTCCTTTGTCAGATTTTACCCTCCGCCATATCGTGGGCGACGAGGGCGGTGTAGTAGCTTCCCATAGTGCTGGGGGCGTTGAACAGCACCGCCAGCAGGTATTTCTTGATGTTGCGGATTTTCGTGGTGTTCTCCCGCATACAGTCCATGACGAACTCAATATGGCCGCTGTTGAGTTTCAGCAGCTTGGCCTTTACCAGCTCGGCGGGGTAGTCGTCACCGGCCACCCGGATAGACTTGCGGGCCGTGCAGACGGTTTCCACCAGCAATTCCACGATGCCGTCCAATTCCTCCGGGTCGATCTTGGAGTAGTGCAGGAGGTGGTCGTACTCGATGGTTCGCCCCTCCTTTCGGTGTCTGGACATAAAAAAACGCCGCAGACTTTTTCAAAATCTGCGGCGTTCGCCGGGACGCAGAAACGGGCGGTGTCTTGCCGACATCGCCCGTTTTCTGTGCTGTTGTTCACTTGTTTGCGCCGCCCCGTTTTCCGCTGCCCTTAAAAAACATTGATTTTACTGGGGTTTTCCATGTTTTCTTATGGCAACGCCCTTTTGTCCGGGCGCTGTTTATTTTCTGAGACGGCAGATCATTAATAGTACCGCTTGTTGCGATTCTTGCGAGCTGCCTCAGACTTCTTGCGGCGCTTCACGCTGGGGCTCTCGTAATGCTCCCTGCGGCGAACCTCAGCCAGAACGCCAGCCTTGGCACAACTGCGCTTGAAACGCTTCAAGGCGCTGTCCAGAGACTCATTTTCCTTGACATGAACTTCAGACATCTATCTTCCCTCCCTCCGATGTATCCGGCTTCATCCAGGATACTCTCTAGGGCCATTCATTGGCTTAACAGAGTCGATTATACCCATTTTCTCTCCGCTTGTCAAGGCTGAATTGCGCAAATCCAGCAAAAATTTGCGATTTTTCCTCTGCCGCCCCGGCGCCTCACTGCCCCATGGCGGCGGCGGACTGGTCCAGCTGGGCGATCAGCGCCCTCAGCTTCTCCGCCTGCTCCCGCTGGTTCTGGACAATGTGGGCCGGCGCCTTAGAGGTAAAGGCCTCGTTGCCGAGCTTGGCCTCGATGCCCTTCAGGTGCCCCTCCGCCTTGGCCCGCTCCTTGGCGATGCGCTCCAGCTCCTGCTGCACGTCCACCAGCTCCGCCAGGGGCATGAACACCCGGGCGGCGTGGGTCACTACCTCCACCATGCCCTGGGCGGCGGGGACCTGTCCGGCCTCCGCCACATGGACCTCCGCGGCGGAGGCCAGGCGCTGGAAGAAGGGCGCGCCGGCGGCAAACACCTCCCGGCGGGCGGCGGCGATGGTCAGCTGGACCTTCCGGCTGGGTGGGACGTTCATCTCTGCCCGGCGGGTGCGGATGGCCCGGATGGCCTCCATGATCTCCTCCATGGCCGCCTCCTCCTGGGGGAAGGACAGGGCCTGGTCGTACACCGGCCAGTCCGCCCGCATGATGAACCCGCTCTCCCCCTCCCCGTGGGGCAGGGCCTGGAAGATTTCCTCGGTAATAAAGGGCATGAAGGGGTGCAGCAGCTTCAGCAGCTGTACGAGGACGTAGCAGAGCACGTTCTGGGCGTTCTCCGCCCCCTCCCCCTGCATCCGGCCCTTGGTCAGCTCGATATACCAGTCGCAGTAGGTGTCCCAGATGAAGTCATAGACCTTGGCGGAGGCCACCCCCAGCTCGTAGGCGTCCAGGTTCTCCGTGACTTCCTTCACCAGCGTGTTGAGCTTGGAGAGGACCCACTTGTCCTCCAGCTCCAGGCGCTCCGGGAGCTTCACCCGGTCGATGGTGAGGTTCATCATAACGAACCGGCTGGCGTTCCAGATTTTGTTGGCGAAGTTGCGCATAGCCTCGCACTTCTCCACGTAGAAGCGCATATCGTTGCCGGGGCTGTTGCCGGTGATGAGGTTGAAGCGCAGGGCGTCCGCGCCGTACTTGTCAGCGATCTCCAGGGGATCGATGCCGTTGCCCAAGGATTTGGACATCTTCCGCCCCTTGTCGTCCCGGACCAGACCGTGGATGAGGACCTTCTCAAAGGGGAACTTCTTCATCTGCTCGCAGCCGGAGAAGATCATCCGGGAGACCCAGAAGAAGATGATGTCATAGCCGGTGACCAGTACGCTGGTGGGGTAGAAGTAGTCCAGCTCCGGCGTCTTGTCCGGCCAGCCCAGGGTGGAGAAGGGCCACAGGGCCGAGGAGAACCAGGTGTCCAGCACGTCGGGGTCCCGCTCGATGCGGGCGCTGCCGCACTTGGCGCACTGCGTGGGATCGGCCCGGTCCACGGTGATGTGGCCGCACTCCGCGCAGGTCCAGGCGGGGATCTGATGGCCCCACCAGAGCTGCCGGGAGATGCACCAGTCGTGGACGTTCTCCATCCAGTTGGTGTAGGTCTTGGAGAAGCGCTCGGGGATAAACTGGACCTCCCCCTCGTTCACCACCCGCAGGGCCTCCTTGGCCAGGGGCTCCATTTTCACGAACCACTGGGCGGAGATGAGGGGCTCTACGTCGTTCTTGCATCGGTAGCAGGTGCCCACGTTGTGGCTGTAGTCCTCGGTCTTCACCAGATATCCCTGCTCCTCCAGGTCCCGCACGACCGCCCGGCGGCACTCATAGCGGTCCATGCCGTTGTAGGGCCCGCCGTTGGCGTTGATGACGCCGTTGTCGTCGATGACCCGGATGGTCTCCAGGCTGTGGCGCAGGCCCACCTCGAAGTCATTGGGATCGTGGGCGGGGGTCATCTTCACCGCTCCGGTGCCGAAGCCCAGCTCCACGTACTCGTCGGCCACAATGGGAATTTCCCGGTTCATAATGGGCAGGATGCAGGTTTTGCCGACGAGATGCTTAAAGCGCTCATCCTCGGGGTTCACCGCCACGCCGGTGTCGCCCATCATGGTCTCCGGCCTGGTGGTGGCCACCACCAGATCGCCGGACCCGTCGGCGAGGGGGTAGCGGATATACCACAGGTGGCCCGGCTTGTCCGCGTACTCCACCTCCGCGTCGCTCAGGGCGGTGACGCAGTGGGGGCACCAGTTGATGATCCGGCTGCCCTTGTAGATGAGCCCCTTGTCATAGAGCTCGCAGAAGGTCTCCCGCACCGCCTTGGAGCAGCCCTCGTCCATGGTGAACCGGGCCCGGTCCCAGTCGCAGGAGGACCCCAGCTTCCGCTGCTGCTCCACGATGCGGTGGCCGTACTTGTTTTTCCAGTCCCACACCCGCTCCAAAAACTTCTCCCGGCCCAGGTCGTAGCGGGTCAGGCCCTCGTTTTTGCGCAGCTCCTCCTCCACCTTGATCTGGGTGGCAATGCCGGCGTGGTCCGTGCCGGGCATCCAGAGAGCCTCATAGCCCTGCATCCGCTTGTAGCGGATGAGGATGTCCTGGAGGGTGCAGTCCATCGCGTGGCCCATGTGGAGCTGCCCCGTCACATTAGGGGGCGGCATGACAATGGAGAAGGGCTTTTTGTCCGGGTTGGGGGCCGCCCTGAAGCAGCCCGCATCCAGCCAGGACTGGTAGATTTTCCCCTCCACCTCCTGGGGCTCGTAGGTCTTTGGCAATTCTTTTCTCATAGCTGTCTCCTTTTATCTTATTTTATCCTATCTGTTCGATCCTTGGCTTGTGATGTTTTCCCACAGGTACGGCAGGAACTTCTCCGCCTCTCCCGCAATCAGGTCCTTCTTCTGCAGCAAAATCGCCCTCTCCCCGCCGCAGACCAGCAGCCACAGCCGCTCCGACTCAAAAGCGCCGGTCATCTCGCCGAAAGAGATATGCTCTCTTTTCCCGGCCAGATCAGCAGACAGACCGCTGCCGTCAACGCAGAGGCGGCCCTCCATCCCGCTCCAATCGGTCCCCCTCCTTTGCTCCAGCAGCTTCGCCGCTTCCCGCTGGCAGGAAGCGGGCGGCGGGGACGGCCTTTTCTCCCTTGTCAACAGGACAAGCAGGCTGCCGTAGACGGTTCCCAGGACGCCCGCCCCGATGAGAACCGGACTTCCGGGCTCCGCCAGGCCGGGAACCAGGAGGAAAACACCCAGCACGAGCAAAACAGCGCCATAGAGCCGGCGCCGCCTCCACCGCATTTCCTGCCCTCCGGCGGCCCGGGATCTGAGGAGGTCCACCCATCGCCAGACGCCTGGCGCGGCCTTGCGGCTGTGCGCCTCCAGCCTCTGCTCCAGGAGCCGCGCGGCCTCACTGTCCAGGGCGGGGTCGCCGTAATCGCTCAGGCGAAACACAAATTCCATACGCCCCTCCTATCGGATGCTCTGCACCGGCTTTCCGGTTTTCCGGCAGATAAAATCCCGGAAGGCCATGGGCGTCCCCTGCACAAATCCCCGTTTGTCGTAGACCTGCCCGTAGTTTCCGCCCAGCAGAAGAATAAAGTAGTCCGTGGACTCGCACACCGCCTGTACCCGGTCATAGGGGTAGCTGCTCTCCGAGGCCTGGGTTACATGGATGTAGCGCTCCTCCTGAAAGGTGGCGGTCACCCGCTCGCTCCCCGGCATCACCTGCCCCATGCCGGCTCTGCCGTTGATCCGATCCACCATGAGCACCGGTACCAGCATGGTGAAGGCCAGCAGCAGATTGACCTGCCACCTGCCGCTCTCCGTCAGGTAGAGCAGCGCCGCCAGCGCCAGATTCACCCCCACCAGCACCCAGCCGAAGGTGATCGGCCGCCTCCCCTTCCTCATAGTCCTCCGGGCCGCTGCGGACAGGGCCCTCATAGCCCTGCGGTCCATATCCGTTTCAATAACAAATTCCAAGCCGGCTCCTCCTTCCCGCAAAAAAACACCCTGAGCAAAGCTGCTCAGGGCGAATCACAATCCGCGGTACCACCTGCATTCCCCCGCCGCCGGGGGCACTCCTTGCCTCTGTAACGGGAGAACCCGCCGCCCCCTGCCTTTGCTCAGGGGCGGAGCTCCGGGACGACCTTCCGCGCCGTTGGGGGACGCCTCGCACCAAGCGGCGTCTCTCTGAACCCCGAAGGAGCGCGTACTCCTTCCCATCTCTGCCTTTGTCCAATGCTACAGTATACCCAGCTGGGGAGCGTTTGTCAACCCCCGCCCGCTAAATCACCGCGGCAAAGGGATATATCTGCCGCCCCGGCCCCAAAACCGTCAATACTTTTTCACAAGCCGTGAAATCAGCGCCCGGCAGGTGTTCATCTGAATGCACGCGTAAAAATCCTCGGTTACCTCTTTTCCCTTCCCCACCGTCGTGGCGTTCTCCGCATCCTCCTCCGTCTCCCAGAGGACGAAGTCCGTCCACACGCTGTCCTGCACATAGTGCTCCCAGGAAATAAATCCCTTTGCCTTGGAGATCACCTCGTCGTGCAGCTTCTGGGTCCGCTCGATAAAGACCTCCTCGCTGACATTCTTTCTGAGTTTATAGGAAAAAATCCACGCTGTCTGTGCCATATGCGTATCTCCTTTTCATGCTGCGGCCCCTGGGAGCCTTTTTCTGCTGCGGACAGATTCAGTATACACGATTTCCCCGCCGCGGACAATAGAAAAAACCGATTTTTTCCCAAACAAAGAAAATGTTGATCCGGTTGCACATCCCCGTACAACTTCCCCCATTATTCTCCCTCTATCTGTAGGGAGCACCACCACCGCGGTAACCAAGTCCGAAAGTAAGTGCAGCCCAGGCCGGGTACCGGGCCGCGTGCGCCGGGATCAGCGCGCACAGAGCGCACCTTGACAATTTCATAGAGCAAACCCATAAAATCTCAGGGAACATCCCGCCGCAAAACTGGACAACCGGCAGGTTCTGTGGTATATTGTATAAGATTTTCCATCTCTTGCCGGCTCAACCAGAGGAGGGAGCGCATGTGATTTTTTCATCCGCTGAATTTCTGTTCCTGTTTCTGCCCTGTACCCTGCTGCTGTACTACATCCCCTTTTTCCGCAGCCTGCGGTACAGAAATACGCTGCTGCTGCTGGTCTCCCTGTTCTTCTACGCCTGGGGGGAGCCGGTGTATGTGCTGCTGCTGATGCTGTCCATCCTGGTCAACTGGCTGCTGGGCGGGCAGGTGGGCGCGGACAAGCCCCGCCGCAGGGCGGCGCTCATCGGGGCGGTGGCGTTCAACCTGTCCGGTCTGTTCGTCTTTAAATATCTGGGCTTTGTGTGCGAGAATCT
>Ga0224737_10052_pt1 | contig 15679 bp, 21 predicted proteins | sample LIM_B_Water_Pos_FD_161632 | JGI IMG/M metagenome (GOLD analysis project Ga0224737, IMG submission 161632) | Enriched cells from gastrointestinal tract of the lab mouse from Pacific Northwest National Laboratory (PNNL), Richland, Washington... | ecosystem: Host-associated > Mammals > Digestive... | reverse complement strand
TAGTTTCTTGTAGCAGTTTATTTAACTTATTTTGAACTAGCCATAACTTTTTTTGCTTTCTATTAAATGCTACCATCTTATTTTTATTATTTTTACTTTCATCAAGAAGTTTAATATATTTTTCATCTGCTATTTTTAACGCATCTTCAATTACTAAAAGCTCCTCCCTAGTAAACATAAAAATCGCCTCCTCCTAATCAAATTTTTATTATATTATAATTTATAATTTTTTTAATTTAAATAATATATTAAATTAAATAAAGGGAGCTATTAAGAATACCTAATAACTCCATTATATTATATCTTTTTTACTACTGATGATTTTAATTTCATAGCTCCAAATCCATCAATTTTACAATCTATATCATGGCCATCTGTTACATCATATAATAAACGTATATTTTTAACCTTTGTTCCTTGCTTTAACGCTGATGAAGCACCCTTTACTTTAAGATCTTTTATTATTGTAACTGTATCACCATCATTTAAAACATTTCCATTTGCATCTTTTATTATGCTAGCTTCTTCCTGAGCAGCTTGTGCAGCAGCAGTCCACTCATGACCGCATTCTGGACATATTAAAAGATTTCCATCTTCATAAGTATATTCTGAATTACATTTTGGACAATTTGGTAACATAATTTCATTTCCTCCATTCGTTTATTAAATTCTATTTTTAACAAAAAGTATTATTTACTTTATTGCATTCTTTATACTATCATAGTCTAATAATATTTACAAACTTATGAACTTTTTAATATAGATTTATCTTATTTTCTTAATTTATATATAATTAAAAATCCAAATTGTAAAATAAAAATTATTATATTATTATAAAATTAATCAAGAAAATAGTACATATGGGGGTATAATATGAAATACGAAATTATATTATTTGATGCTGATGAAACATTATACGATTTTAAAAAATCTGAAAGAGAAGCATTTAAAAATACAATGCTTAAATTTAATATAAATTATGATGAAAACTACCATTTAAAAATTTATAAAGAAATAAATTCTGCTTTATGGAAAGAATTTGAACAAGGACTTGTTACTCAGGAAGTGCTAAAAATAGAGAGATTTAAAAGATTATCAAAAGCATTAAAAATTCACTTTGATGAAAATGAATTTGCAAATTCATATATAGAAAACTTAGCTAATGCATCATTTTTATATGATAATAGCCTTGAACTTATTGAAACTCTTAATAAATCTTTTAGACTTGCAATAGTTACTAATGGACTTACTTCTGTTCAAAATAAAAGAATTAGACAATCTAGTATAGCAAAGTTTTTTGATGCTATAGTAATATCAGAAGAAATATTAATTGCAAAACCTAATCCTAAAATTTTTGAACATACTTTAAAACTTATTAATTTCTCTGATAAAAGTAAAGTTTTAATGATTGGAGATAGTTTAAGCTCTGACATACAAGGTGGAATAAATTTTGGAATAGATACATGCTGGTATAATCCTAATAAAATTATAAATGAAACTTCTATAAAACCTACATATGAAATTTCTAATTTTGATGAACTAAAACTTTTATTACTTAATTCTTAGAATAATAACTAAAAGATTTGTATTAAATTTAATACAAATCTTTTAGTTTAAAAAATTTTCATAAATCGAAAATTATTTAAATTTTAATTTTCATATTAGTTTAATTAATATTTACATATATCATTCTATTTCATAAGATATTATATCTCCAGAATTAGCATCTATTTCATAATTATATTCTTTATTATTATAATAAAACTCTACTTCATATTTTTGAATTCCATCATCAATATCTAATTTTACCTTTTTAAAACTAACTTGATTGCTTTCTAAACCAGCATTTTGTAATGCAATTTCTTTTGCTCTTTCTAATGAAATATTAGTTGTAGGATTAATATTACTTTGGTCGTTTGTTAAAGTATTATTTGGAGTATAATTATTTTCCATATCATATTTTATAATTTGCCCGTTATATGCATTAATTTCATAATCATATTCTTTTCCATTAGAATAGAACTCTATTTCATATTTTTGAATTCCATCATCAAACTCCTTGTTTAATTTAATAAAAGTAACTTCATCACTACCTAATCCTGCATGTTCTAATGCTATTTCTTTAGCTCTTTCTAATGAAATATTACTTGTATTATCTAAATTGTTGTTTGGTGTAATAACTTTATTACTATTTTGCGTATTAGGTGGATTTTTGCCTCCACTATTCGTCATATCTGAATTTGTACATGATACTAAACTAATACTAATAATTATTATAATTAATGATATACTTAATTTTTTCATTACTTCTCCTTGATTTTAACCTATATATTTAAATTAATAAAACTATATTTTTTAGATTAAAATATAATAATTTTTATTTATATTTTAACCTAAAAAAATAAGTTTTAACCTAATATAAGTTAAAACTTATTTTTAATTATATACTATACTAAAACTTCACCATTGGCATTGTTTAATTTTCCTGTAAATATTTGAACTGCATCATATATGGCCCAAGCCCAACTTACCAATATTATAGGTGCAAAAATAAATATGGCAAATATTCCTATTCCTAATTGTATAAATCCAGTTTCCTTATAGCCTAAATAAAATCTGTGTATTCCTAACTGTCCTAGTAATATTGCAAGCACTCCAGCAATTATTTTATTATTATTGTTTGAACTACTTCCACCATTTTTACTTACACTATTTTTTATTTGATTAGTTAAATTATTTACTCCTCCTTTTAATCTTACACCACAGTTTAAACATACCTCTGCATCTTTATTCTTTACTTCTTGTCCACAATCAGAACAATAATTATTCCCTTGCCCCTTATTCGTTCCACACTTTACACATATTACTGCCTTTGGATTACTTAATTTTTCTCCACATTCTCTACAATACATTATTCTTTTCCTCCATTTTCCCTTATGTTCAGCTTGTTTATAACTTGTTGAACCCAATTACATGTATATCCAAGCCTTCTTGATATTTCTTTAATATTTTTTCCATTATAGTTTTTTATGATATATTCTTCTACATAAGATTTAGAATATAATCGCATTGGAAATGTTACTTGTTGACCCCTAAAGTTCTCATATATCTTCAATGTAGCTTCTTCCTTGAAGAACCTAAGTGTCAAAGTAATACTATAAAGAACCTAAAGTTCTCATATATCTTCAATGTAGCTTCTTCCCCTAGAATCTCTACCATTTCCTTATAAACTCCACTATAACTTTCATACTTTTTTTTCATTCATTATATTTATTTACCCCCTTTCAATTTTCAATTAAATAATAACTTGATTACGATTATTTATAATGCTGATTATAATTGTGATTTTCTCTCGTAAAATCACCTATAAAAATCCAAAATTCCCTTAATTATTTCCCTCTATACCTACAGCTATAACTGTAATAACTGTTCCAAGTATCTTTAATATCTTTACAATATTCATCTTCATCACCTCCTTTCAGTATTTAGACATATACTAATATTCATTAGGAAATAGCATTGTAGAATATTCTCCACTATCTATTACATAAACTTTAATCTCATCATCTATCTGAATATCTTCACTTTCTACTTCATACGTACATGAATACTCTGGAACTTCTTGACTTTGATTTATTACAACCTTATTTACTTCTTTTCTTATCTTGAAAATCTGCAAGTAGTCAACTTCAACATTGCCTTTATCTTTTAGCTTATCAATCATGCTCCATATTATTAGTTGTAGTCTTATATCTACTTTTTCATTTACTCCTCTAGTTGCATATCTATTATCTTTCTTGAACATCTTCCTATATCTCCTTATCATTACTAGTTTTTATAGCTACATTTTCAACCATTAATACCTACATATAGAATTCCATTCATACCTTTTACCTCCCTATAACAGAAAAAGTCTTAATCACTATCTTTATAGTAATTAAGACTTTTAGCTTTTATTTATTTCTTGTTTTAACATCTCAATGAATTCATGTGAAAATACTTTTTCTCTAATTGATTCTTTTATTAGCTCTATTAGTTCTAACTCTGTTACATCAAGACTTCTTGGCATGTATGTTTCATCACCTCTTCTAGTTGCCTTGTAAACACAAAACCTTACTTCATCTCTTTTTAGTTCTTTGATGTGTATTTTCTCTATTGCATATGTGTATTCTCCTTCTCCAACTTTTCCTTGGCTTATTATCTTGCAGTACTTAGTTTCCTTGATTATCTTTTCTTCACTCTTCTTACTCATGTTTATTCAACCTCCTTATCTTGTTCTAATAGTAACTTAGAAAGTTTTTCTGTTGTTACTACTACGATTGTATAATCATTTGAAAGCAAAAATAGTGAAGAAGTCCAAACTTCCTCACTACATTCAATTACATCAGTATATTCCGCTACTAATCCCTGTAATTTATCTTGTTTCAGTATCTCGATATCTACGATATTTTCTGCTATAACTACATATCCACCTAAGTCATTATGTATGTCTCTATCGGCTCCATAGTTTTTATTCAGTATATCTATTGTTACTTTTATACTTCTAATTACTTCTAATGATATATTGTTTACTTCTAGTAATTGACTTTCTTTATAAACTTTTTTCATTATATATTTCCTCCTTCTAAACATAAAAACTCTTACCTGTATATCTAAATACAAGTAAGAGTTTATCTTTTCTTGATTAATAATATATATTTGAATTATCTTTTATACACAATAATTAATCTACACGCAAAATTAAAATTTATAAATTATATTAAAATGAGCCAAACTACTTTTTAACGAATTATATTCAATAAGTCATAGAAGAAGTATTTTCTATTCCTATTTTTACCATCGCTATATATCACTTTAGCTTCTACTAGTTTAGCTAGATACCCATTTAAAGTGGCAGGTGCAATCTTTATCTTATCTCTAATTAGCTTAGTTGTAAATATAGGGTACTCAAATATTAAATCAATTACTTGAAGTATTCCTGGTGTTCTAATTAACTCTTTAGCTTTATCAGAAATCTTTTCGTAAAGGGAATCAATAGCATCTATCTTTTCTAAATCTTTATCACATTGTTTTATGCAAGATTCTAAGAAGAATTCTACCCATTCTGTAAAATTATTTTTTGCAGTCTGCATATCTTTTAAGTATTGTTCTTTATTATCCTCTTCATCTGTAATAACAACTCTTGTATTATTTAACAATTGATAATATTTAAATTTATCTTTTTCTAAGCTTTCGCTAACAAAGAAATTAGCATTTCTTAAAATCTTTTTATCAAATAAATATAACGGTATTAGTATTCTACCTATTCTACCATTACCATCTAAAAACGGGTGTATTGTCTCAAACTGGGAATGTATTATAGCCAATTTGATTAAATCATTAATATCATCATATTCATTTATATATTTTTCTAAATTACTCATATATTCATCTACTAGTTGAGGTTCTGGTGGCACAAAGGAAGCCGTTTCAATGTTACAATCTTTAGGTCCAATATAGTTTTGTGTAGTTCTAAAATTACCTGGTGATTTATTACCACCTCTCACATTTCCAGACATTAAAATTTCATGAAGTTTTTTTATAAATCTACTGCTAATTGGTAATGTTCTTAGCAAATCTTCTCCAATTTTTAAAGCAGTATAATAATTAATTACCTCAGTTATATCATTTGTAGGATGTTTTTCATCAGCTTTATACTCAAACATTTCATCCATAGTAACCTGAGTACCTTCTATTTTTGTTGATTCCATAGCTTCTTTAAGGGATAATAAATCCATAAGAAGTTCAGATCTTATTTTAGAATTTTTTAGTTTTTCATTATATACAGCTATTTTAGTATTCGCATTTATTAATTTATTAATTATTTTATTTATATCTATTAAATCATCATTAGGTAATATAAATGGAATATATGGATTAGGCATTTCAAACACTCCTTATTTAATTTCATTTTTTATTACAATTATGCTCTTATTATTATAATATATACTGTTTGTTTTAAAAAATAAACATTTTTCGTTCTATAATATAAAATATTTATAAATATTTTATATTATTTATCCATTTTTCATTTTTATTATAAAAAGCTTTAATAATTAGGTTTTAAATAAAAATTCATTACCTATATCGAAAACTATGGTTAAAGAACTTTATATTTTATACAGTATATAACATATTTAATTATCCAATTTTAGTAAAAACCTCACTTATTTATGGTACGGTTCATTCTTCATTATTCTAAATGCTCTATAAATCTGCTCTAACAACATTACCCTAAACAATTGATGAGGAAATGTCATTTTAGAAAAACAAACCTTATAATTAGCCCTTTTAATTACCTCTTGAGATAACCCCAAACTACCACCTATAACAAAAGCTATGTTAGAATTCCCCATACCCCCTTGAGTCTCAATAAACTTTGAGAACTCCTCTGAGGTCATTTGTTTAGCATTTAAATCCATCGCTACAACAAACATATTATCCTTTATTTTAGATAAAATAAGTTGACCTTCCTTATCCTTTATCTGTAACCCTTCCTTTTCAGATGCATTATCAGGAGTTTTTTCATCAGGCAACTCTATAATATCAATCTTACAATACCTCGTTAACCTTTTAGAATATTCATCAATTGCTTGCTTTAAATACCTTTCTTTTAATTTCCCTACAGATATAATCGTTATGTTCATAATCTTTTCCTCCTAAGTTATCTAAATATTTATAAACTTAATTTTTAATATTAATTCCTATACATTAACTTTTATAACTATCAACATCAATTATAGTTGTATCTTTTCCTATATAAGTATTTTTAGGAATAAATACTCTTAAAATATCATTTTTAAAAACAGCCCTTATATTTTCGCTATCAGCATTTCCTACATAATAATCCTCTTCTATATCTCCACCAGACTGTATTACTGCCATAGTTATATTTTTATTATTAGTATAAAACATATTCCTTTTTACCTTAATAGTTATATAATTATTTTCATACTCTAAATTAATATTTTCCTTTTTAACCCCTGGAAGATAACAATCTAAAGTATATGCTCTTTTATGCTCCTTAAAATTAATATTAACCGCAGACATATTATCTATTTCATTAATTAAGTCATTCATAAAATCACTATTTACAAATTTATCAACTATATTGTCTATAATATCTAAACTACTAGATATAGAATTAAAAGTAGTTGAAAATATATATGGAAATATATTAAACATATAATCCTCCATTTTAACATTACTAACTACTTATAATTTATTTATAAACAAAGTCATTTGACACTAGATTAACTATATTTTTAATTAATCATCAAAAAAAGAGCCTTGAAATCAAAGCTCTTTTAATTAAAAAATTATTTTCCACAACATTTTTTATACTTTTTACCACTTCCACATGGGCAAGCATCGTTTCTACCAATCTTGTTTTCATTTCTTACGCTACAAGATTCTCTGTATGCCTTTTGGATTTCTTTTCTCTTTTCTGGTGAGAATATTGCATCCCATTGTGGTAACATATATAAATATTCAGCCTTAGCTTCTAACATATTAAAATATAACTTTTCTAAGTTTATATTTAATACAATTTCATCAGTAGCTGTTAAAGCTTCTAAATCATAAGAATTATTTAAACTATCATTGATTCCATCAACAAATCCCATTATAAATTCTTCTGAAGTTTCATATTTTTTTGCAAAATCAGAAATAGTAGTTTTTATAGTTTCTTTGCTATTAGCTAATAAATCTCTATATATACTAGTTTCTATTTTAGTATACTCATTCCAAAAAGCAGCTTCTCCCTTTGTCTTAACGTATTCTACGACCATATCTGTCCATTGTTTATATAAACTCATATCCATGTCTCCTCTTTCTTTTCTTACGATTGTATAAAAATTATACTAAATATTATGTATCTTTTTCAACATATATTATTGTATCATTTTTACTTCATATTTAGCTTCTTTATTGCAGTAACTACATTTCTTTTCTAAAACTTCATTTATTACAGGAAATGTTTCTTTTTCATTTATAACTTCATCCATTGCTTCGTCTATATGTTCTTCACAAGCATATATAAATTCCATATTAATCACCTTCTAATTTTTAAATAAAAACTTATAAGGTTATAACCTTACTAGGATTATGTCTATTGGCCATACTTAAAAACACATCAGAACCAACATTAATATTATTAGCAGTTAATATATCACTAACCGTTAAATGTGCAAGTTCAGGAGTATTATTAGTATTACTTAAATGTCCTAAAACAATATTTTTTCTAAAACCATTTTTTAATATCTTAACAATAGCTTCTCCACAATCCTCATTAGATAAATGTCCATGGCTCTCTTTTATCCTTTGTTTTAAGTTATATGGATAAGGTCCCATATCCAACATTTGAGGATTGTAGTTGCTTTCTATTAAAATAACTTCAGAATTTTTTATGTTGTCTTCAATCTCTTTGGTAAAAGTACCAAAATCAGTTGCAATACTAACCATTTTCCCTTCTAAATTAATGGTATATCCAACTGGAGATGCAGCATCGTGAGGAATGATAAAAGATTTTATATCAATATCTTTTACTGTAACAGTACTTCTTCTGTCCATTACCTTTATATTGTGCTCCTTTATCTTTCCAATAATACCTTCCATAGCAACCCAAGTATCATGGGGTGCATAAATTGGAATATCATATTTTCTAGATAAGACTCCTACACCTTTAATATGGTCTATATGCTCATGTGTTATAAAAATTCCATCTATATCACTTGGATTTTGCCCAATTTGTTTCAATGCTTCATCTATTTTCTTTCCAGGTAATCCAGCATCTATTAATATTTTAGCTTTTTCAGAACCTACAAAAACACTATTTCCACTACTTCCACTATATAATGAGCAAAATTTCATTTAATATTCCCCCAAGTTTATTTTACTACTCTTCTTATGTCCGCTCCTAATGCTCTAAACTTATCTTCAATATGAGGATATCCTCTGTCAATATGCTCAATTTCAGATATTTCAGTTTCTCCATTAGCAACTAATCCAGCTATAACCATTGCTGCTCCAGCTCTTAAGTCTGTAGATGTTACCTTTGTACCGTTTAATCCCCTAACACCATCTATTATGGCTGTTCTACCTTCAACTTTAATTTCAGCACCCATTTTCTTTAATTCATCTGTGTGCTTATGTCTATTTTCCCATATACTTTCAGCAATTAAGCTTCTTCCTTCTGTAATGCTTAATAAAGTTGACATAGGTTGTTGTACATCTGTTGGGAATCCAGGATAAGGTGCAGTTTTTACACTTACTCCTCTTAATGGTTTATCAACAGTTACTCTTACGCTATCATCACCTTCTTCAACTATAGCACCCATCTCTATAAGCTTTGCTGAAATCGATTCTAAATGTTTTGGAATTACATTTTTTATAGTTATATCTCCCTTTGTAGCTGCAGCAGCTATCATAAATGTACCTGCTTCTATTTGGTCTGGTATAACACTATAATTACATCCAAATAATTTTTTAACACCTTTAACTCTTATAACATCTGTTCCAGCACCCTTTACGTCTGCTCCCATAGTATTTAAGAAATTAGCAACATCAACTACATGAGGTTCTTTTGCTACATTTTCTAACACTGTTGTTCCTTCAGCCATAGCTGCTGCAATCATGACATTTATTGTTGCACCTACAGAAACTACATCAAAGAATATATTAGCAGCATGTAATTCTTCTGCTTCAACACTTACAGCACCATGTTCTATAGTTACTTTAGCTCCTAAAGCTTCAAAACCTTTTATGTGTTGGTCTATTGGTCTTACACCTATAGGGCATCCCCCTGGTAATTCCACTCTAGCCTTTTTAAATCTAGTTAATAATGCACCAATGAAATAATATGATGCTCTCATTCTTCTTACATCTTCAGTACAAGCATTTACAGTTGTAATATCTGAAGCGTCTATTTCTAAAGTATTGTTATTTATTTTGTTTACTCTACAACCTAAACTAATTAGTATTCTTTCTAGGCAATGTACATCTTCTATATCTGGTATATTATCAATAATACATTTACCTTCAGCAGCTAAAATTGCTGCTGGCAAAATAGCAACAGCTGCGTTTTTTGCTCCGTTAATTTCTACAGAACCTTGCAATACTTTGCCTCCATTAATAATTAATGTTTCCATCCTATTCACCCTTATCCAAATTTATATATATTAATCTATCCTATAATAAAAAAAATATCCATTTTTTGTCGCATAAGACATTATTTATTTACTTGTCTTACAAATTTTTGGTCAACACTGTTAATTATAACATAAAGTATGTAGGAGTTAATAGCGTTTTTTTCTTCCAAAATTCCTTATTTTTTAAGTTTATTATAAGATATTGTTGAAATATACAAATTGTCAATTCAAACTTATATATGATATAATTTAATATAAAATCAGTATACAAAATTTAACTTGCGAGGTTATAACATGAAATATTATTTGGTAGCATTATTTGATGATGTATCTTATAAAAATTTAAGTCCAATTCAAAAAAGTTTATCAAAAAAATATAAAGGAAATAGAAATTCACCAATTCCTTATATTCCATTAGAAGTAATAGAAAATCCTAATTTAGATAAACTTAATATTGTTATAGATAAAATATTAAAACCATATAAAAATTTTAAAATAGAGCTGTCATCAACTGTAATTGTTTGCAACTCAAATAAAACTCTCAATTTAAAAATTGAAAATATCGGGTATATAAAAAAATTAGATAGATTAATAGGGGATAATCTTAAAATGTATGGGTTTAACTTAAAGGATAATAATAATGATCTTCACCTTTCTTTAGCTAATATAAATTATATTAATAAAGACAATAAAAAAGTAGATATGGAAATTGAGTATAAGCCTAACATTTCAACATTAAAAGTCAATAGATTAGAACTTTGGAAAATCTCAAATAATAGAAGAGAAACATTAATTCAAACTTATCCTTTAAAAACAATTTAATATTTTTTTAGATAAAAAGAGCTCTAGAATTTTTAGTTGCTCTTTTTTATGTTGAAATTTGTAAAAATAAAATTTAAAACTTTATTTTATGTATCCGTTTTCAAGGCTTTTCAATATATAATTATTTTTGTAAAATAATTATATTAATCCTAGTAAACGCGGAGGTCGCTTATGAATATTTTACCAATAGTGGAATTACAAAAAGAAAGAAAACATGAAATTTTAATTAATCAAAATCTCTCACAATATAAACTTTGGGCAAGAAAACACCTTGAATTACAAGTTAAATTAAGTTCATTAGCAGAAGAAACTAAGTGTTATGAATACTGGATAGATGATGGGTTAACTTTGAGTAAAGAAACTGTGTTTATTAAATATGCAGATTTTCTTACACGCGTAATTAATCTAGGTATCGACAAGCATTATATTAATAGTTATGAAGTAGTGCTTAGACCAAATGATTACTGTTTAAGCGATCAATTTTTAAATCTATACATAGATATAAACGATTTAATAATATCACCTTCTAATGACCACTTTTTCACATTACTTGAAGATGTATTAAGTTTAGGTATCACTTTAGGTTATTCAGAAGAGGAAATTTTTAATTCATTCGTATATTAATTATTTAAGTATTAAGATTTTTGATATAAATCTTAATACTTTTTTTATAATATATTTAATTTATATTACATTAACAAAAAGCTTTTAATTCATATACTATAGTAATGTGAATAATTTTAGGAGTTTTTTATGTTTTCTTCAACTAAAAAACTAGATCCTAATCTTAAAGGTCTTTTAGCATCTAGTGGTATTAAAGAATATAGAATTTTAATAAAATATAGAAATTTTCCTGATTCAATTTCCAAAAAAATAAACTCCTATAGAGGCATTATTATAAGAAAAATTGAATCATGTAATATAATATGTGCTCAAATAAAAGCTAAATCAATAGAACTATTATTAGAATATCCAGAAGTTCAATATATTTGTTTAGATCAATACCTTTCCCTATGTGGAATGAGTATACCTACAGCTAATAAGGTTAGAATTTCAAACAAACTTCCTATATATGGGCGTGGTATTGGTGTTGGCGTTATTGATTCTGGTGTATATCCTCATGGAGATTTAACTTATCCAATCAATAGAATAAGTACATTTTGTTGATTTAATAAATGATATTCCATATCCATATGACGATAATGGTCATGGAACATGTACCTGTGGAATAATTGCTGGTAATGGATTAGCTTCAAATAAAATATATACTGGTGTTGCTCCTGAAGTTAATATTCATTGCTTTAAAGCATTTGATAAGCTAGGAAAAGGCTATGTTTCTGATGTTTTATTTGCACTTGAAGGATTAATTAATATGAGTGAAAATTATAACATTAAAGTTATATGTTTACCTTTTGAAACTCTTTATTATAGTAAATTTATTTTCACACAATTTGATATATTGTTAAAAAAGGCAAGACTTAATTCAATAGTTTGTGTATTGCCAAGTGGTAGTAATAAAAATATAGATGGCTCAATTACAGGTATAGCATTAAGCACCAATTGCATTACTGTATCAGGTATAGACACAACTTCATCAGAAATAAGGTCCTATGCATATTCATCCTGTGGTGCAATAAAAAATGATAAGAAACCTGATTTTTGTGCAGCATGTGTTGATATTATGTCATTAAACTCTAATCCATCTTATATATCATACAAAAACAATACCAAAATTCATGCCCCTAAATTAAATACTTCGTATAAAAGTTTTACTGGTACATCCATAGCTGCTGCATATATCTCTGGCTTATGCGCTCTTTTATTTGAAAAATATCCAAACTTTACCTTTGAAGATATTTTATCTATATTAAAAGTAGCTTCAGTTCCACTAGATATACCTAAAAATCAACAAGGTGAAGGTAAAATAGATATAAATAAAATTTTAAAAGAATAAAAGAAACACTATTAATAGTGTTTCTTTTATTCTTTTATATATTTTATTGGGTCTACTGGTTGATTATCTACTCTAAGTTCAAAATGCAGATGTGGTCCTGTACTATTTCCTGTGCTTCCAATAGCCCCTATAATATCATCTTGATTTACAACATCGCCTACATTAACATATATCTCACTTAAATGAGCATAATATGTTTTCATATTATTTCCATGTTGTATTATTATTAAATTTCCATATCCTCCATTATTATATCCTGCATTAATTACAGTGCCCCCTAATGCGGCATTTACACTATCCCCTAAATTTTTAGCAATATCTATTCCCTTATGAACTGACTTAGCCCTAACCTCTCCAAAATACGAACTTAAATATCCTCCCTTACTTGGATTAGATAAAAATGCTATTCCATCATAATAAGGATTCTTAGTTCCTACCTTTAATACAGTATTAACAACTGGTTCAATATTTTCTATTCTAACAATATTTTCTGTACCTTTATTCAATCCATCATAAACTATTTCCTTATGAACTAAATTAATACCCCTTCCCCCTTGAACTGTTTCAGTACTTCCTATATATAAGTCGCTACATTCTTCCATAACTGTTTCTGGCTCAATAAATTCAGATTCAGTTAAATCTATTTTAAATTCTAAGTCAGATAAACTTTCATTTATCACAGATGCACCATATACTTCTTTTGCAACCTCTCCACTTAATTTTAAATTTGCTAGTCTATTTTTTTCTATATCAGAATTAATTGTTCCATTTACTTCTATCGAAGTAATGTTATTAATATTAATATCTAATTCATTTATATATGAATTACATATTTCTTCTAATAATGAATATTTATTTTCAACTAACTCTGTAAGACCAACAGTATTATCAACTAAATTTATTAAATGCCCCTTTAAATTTATATTAAAAATATTATTAGAGTTAAATACATAAGTAGCATTTAACTTATTATTTTCTTCACTTTCCTTATTTAATAATTTATTACTTATAACTACTTTATTTTCTTCTAATTTAGCTGTATTTAAGCTTGCATAAACATTATTACATGGAATTATAATTAAAGTTATAACCATAACTCTCGAAGTTACTTTTACTACCTTTCTCCATATACCTTTGTTATTCTGCTCATTTAAATCCATTATTTATTACTCCTCCTAACCTATTTTTTTAAGCACATCACTTAATTTACCCTAAATAATCCATACTATACATATTTATTATTAAATTGTTATATTGAGGGTTTAGAATGGCTTTGCTATAATTAATTTACATGTATAGTATTAAAAAATTTTTCTAATACTTAAAGTTGTTTACATTAGTTAGTTTCAGTTTAATAAATAAAAACTTAGAGTCTAACTTAAGAAAGGTCGAAAAATAATATGAGCACTTTTATGCTAAAAAATAATTCATTAAATTTTACTCCAGTAAGCAATGTATTTATTGAAAAATATATGCCAAATGCTCGTGGAGAATTTATAAAGGTTTATTTATTGATGCTTAAATATAATAGCACAGGAGAACTTGGAGTAAGCTCTTCAATTTTAGCATCATCCCTAAACCTATTAGAATCAGATATAATAAATGCTTTAAATTATTGGAATGACGAAGGTGTATTAAAATTTATTCCAATAGATAAAATGGGAAACTACAATATAGAGTTTATAGATTTAGTAGAGGATTCTAATACTAAAAATAAAGAAGTAAACTTATTAGAGGCCCTAAACAAAACTTCTACTAAAGATATGCTAAATGATATCGAAATCTTATTAGGTAGACCTCTGTCCCCTACAGAAATGACAACTTATTTAGGTTGGCAAGAAGATTTTAATTTTTCATCTGAATTAATACTAATCTTACTTGAATATTGTGTTTCAAAAGGAAAAAGTGACTATAGATATATTGAAAAAGTAGCCATTGCTTGGCACAATATGAACATAACAACTATTGATGATGCACAAAATTACATAAAGAAAACTGAAGATAAGTGGGTTAAAATTCGCCATATATTAAATTACTTAGGAATAAAAAATACAGATTTAATGAAACCGCAAGAAGAAATGTTAGAGAAATGGATTATTGATTATGCCTTTCCGCTAGAGGTAATTGAAAAGGCTTGTAATATTTGTTTTCAACGTTTAAACAGATCAGATTTTAAATATATTGATGGAATTTTATCTAGTTGGAATAAAAATAAATTAAAAACATTAGCTGATATAGAGAAAAAGGAAGCTAATTATAAAAATAATCAATTTAATAGAAACTTTACTTCTAAACAACCAGAAGTTAATCCACTTAAATTTAATAACTTTGAGGCTCGTGAATACGACTATGATTCATTAGAAAAGAAATTGTTAGGATGGGATAAAGATGATTAAAGGCTATCAAGCAGAGCTTATGAATATGTATGAAAAAATTCGTACAGAAGAAAACCATAAACTAGCACAAAGGCGCGAAGAAATAAAAAAATAAATATCCAGAAATATTAGAAATAGATACTACCATACAAAAACTATGCTTAAATTTATCTATGGCTGCTTTAAAAGGAATTAATAATCCTAAAGATTTAGTTAATATTAAAGATGATATTACTGATTTAAGGGCCAAAAAATATGAAATGCTAGTATCTCATGGATATAGTCCTGAATACTTAAATTTGCATTATAATTGTGCAAAATGTAAAGACACAGGCTTTATA
>Ga0224737_10049_pt1 | contig 16028 bp, 15 predicted proteins | sample LIM_B_Water_Pos_FD_161632 | JGI IMG/M metagenome (GOLD analysis project Ga0224737, IMG submission 161632) | Enriched cells from gastrointestinal tract of the lab mouse from Pacific Northwest National Laboratory (PNNL), Richland, Washington... | ecosystem: Host-associated > Mammals > Digestive... | reverse complement strand
CAAAGCGACGCGCAACCACGCGGTTGAGGTAGGCGGCGGGCTCTTCGTCGGTGCCGCACAGAAGTGCGACGAGGGCGAGGTGATGGCGCCGGAACACCGACTGAACGCCTTCGAAGACAGGCATGAAGAAGCTGCCGCCGGTGTCGACCGTCTCGATGGTTGATTCAATCATGAAGCCGATCGTGTTGGTGGTGCCCTGTCGCAGACTGCGGCCGGACTGGTTCGGCACATAGCCAAGTTGCTTGGCCGCCTCAAGCACGCGCGCGCGCGTCTCCTGATTGACGTCAGCCTTCCCGTTGAGGGCACGGGAAACTGTTCCGATCGAAATATCGAGATGGCGGGCAAGGTCCCGGATGCTCACGCTTTTTCTCCCTGTGCGACTCGGCGCTGATGCCCTTTCATTCTTAAAACACCGAAAGGGGGATTGACAAAAATAATTCGCCGATATGAAATCGTAAACGTTTACGGAAGGCATTTGCAACCGATTTAGCCGGTTTCTGGTGAATTTCGTTGGGAGGAGAGACAATGCAGCGTGCCGTTTTAGTCGGTTGCGGAGCCATGAGCAAAGCATGGTTCGAGGCAGTCCGGACCATTGGCGATATCGACATCGTCGGTGTTGTCGACCTGGCGAGGGAGCGCGCGGAGGCGCGCATCGCAGAATTTGATCTCGGCGCGGCAATCGCCTCAGACAGTCTTTCCGCTGTTCTGGCAAAGACCAGCCCTGATCTCCTGTTCGACGTCGTCGTTCCGGCCGCCCGCCATGCGACCGTGGCCGTCGGGCTTGACGCGGGTTGTCATGTGCTGTCGGAGAAGCCGATGGCTGAAACCATGGACGAGGCGCGGGACCTCGTCGGGCGTGCACACGGGGCCGGACGCATTCATGCGGTTGTGCAGAACAGGCGTTATCTTGCCCAAATCCGTCGCATCCGCCAGCTTGTTGCCTCTGGAGCCATTGGTGATGTGACCAGCCTGCATTGTGATTTCTTTCTCGGGCCGCATTTCGGCGGATTTCGCGAGGAGATGCACCATGTGCTGTTTCTGGACATGGCGATCCACACGTTCGATGCGGCGCGCTTTCTCACCGGGGACGCCGCCAGCGCGGTTTATGCCCGGGAGTGGGAGCCAAGCAATTCCTGGTACAGTCAGGGTTCTTCCGCCGCCGCGATCTTCGAATTCAGCAATGGTGCCGTCTTCACCTATCGCGGCAGCTGGTGCGCCGACGGCTTGCGGACCAGCTGGGAAAGCAGCTGGCGCATCGTCGGCAGCAAGGGAACGATTGTCTGGGACGGGCATGACGACATACGGGCCGAAGCCGTCACCTCCGGCAAGGATGGCCTGTTCTCCGGGGTGACCGCCGTCGAGATACCTCCCCTTGATGCGTCCCACCGCATCGGCGGTCACCTCGGAGTCATGCAGGATTTCATCGCGGCAACCCGGGGCGGCTCCGCGCCGGAAACGGCCGGGACCGAAAATATCAAAAGCCTCGCCATGGTGTTCGGTGCGATTCAAAGCGCCGAAACCGGACGGCGTATTGAAATCACGATCTGAAGGAATTCGGAATGAGCAACCCGCCACAATCGATCCGCATCGGCACCATGATCAGAGGCAATGCGCCTGATCCTGCCGCCTATGTCAAAACCATCCTGCCGCATGGCTTCGAGAGCATCGAGCCGTTCTTCTGGCAGGTGATGAACAAGGACCTGCCGGCGCTCGCAGGGCAGTTGAAGGATGCCATCGGCGACGCCGATGTGACAATCTCGACCCTCGGCATGTTCGGCAATCCGCTGGAGGATACCGATATTGATCGTGAGACGTTGAAAGGCTGGGAAGCATTGATCGACAATGCCCATCTCTTCGGCGCCAACACCATTGCCGGGTTCACCGGCCGCGTGCGCGGCAAGCGGATTGAAGACAGTCTGCCCCAGTTCAAGAAGGTCTGGGGCGAACTTTCGCGGCGAGCAGCCGACAAGGGCGTCAGGCTCGCCTTTGAGAACTGTGCCATGGACGGCAACTGGGCAACCGGCGACTGGAATATTGCCCATACGCCGGATGCCTGGGAAATGATCTTCAACGAAGTGCCGGCCGACAATCTCGGGCTCGAATGGGAGCCCTGTCACCAGATGGTCTATCTCATCGACCCCCTGCCGCAGATCCGCAAATGGGCACCCAAGATTTTCCATGTTCATGGCAAGGACGCCACGATCCGCTGGGAGGTTATCCGCGAGCATGGGATTTTCGGCAAGGAGAAGTTCGTGTTCATGCGTTCGCCAGGATTTGGCGATACCAACTGGACCGATGTCATATCGGAACTGCGCCTCGCCGGCTGGTCGGGATCAATCGATATCGAGGGCTGGCACGATCCGGTCTATCGCAATGATCTGGAAATGACCGGGCAGGTGCATTCCCTGAATTATCTGAAACACAGCCGTGGCGGTGATTTCATCGCCAATCCCTGATTTCCCCGAGCGGGCCCGCTGCCGGACGGGAGTTCCGGTGATGATGGAGATTAAATCCGACTAGGAAAGACGCGCCGCCAAGAAGCGCAACGCCGGTGTCGAGCAACACGAGGAGGAAACCTATGAAGAGCATTTCGCATTGGATTGCCGCTGCCGCACTGATGCTGTCGGGCACGGCTGCGCATGCCGAGCCGGTGACGCTTGATATCTGGACCATCGACCGGCCGGATCAGTATATCTATCTCCTGAAAGACGAGTTCGAGCAGGCGCACCCGGACATCAAGCTGAATGTCAAAACCGTGCAATTCCGCGACATGGTCAATGATCTGGCGCGCGCCACGGCAACCGGTGAATCGCCCGATGTCACCTATATCGACAATCCCGAAGTGGCGCTCTTCGCCTCGCGCGGACTGCTTCTTGATCTCTCGCCGATGCTGGCGGAATCGAAGGTGATCAGGAAGGACGATATTTTTCCGGGTCCGCTGTCGTCGGTGACATGGGATGGCAAGATCTATGGTGTTCCGCGCGGTGCCAACACGCTGGCGCTCTACTATAATGCCGACATGTTCAAGGCAAAGGGGCTCGACCCGGACAAGCCGCCCAGGACCTGGGATGAGCTTTATGCTGCTGCCAAGACGCTGAACGATCCGGCAAAGAACATTTATGGAATGGCCTTTTCCGCCGTGGCAACGGAAGAGGGAACGTTCCAGTTTCTGCCGTGGCTGCAAATGGCGGGCGGCGACTACAACAAGGTGGATACGGATGGCGGTGTGAAAGTGCTGCAGTTCTGGAGCAAGCTGCTCGATGAGAAGCTGGCCTCGCCCGATACGCTCATCCGCGGGCAATACGACTCGACTGGCACCTTCAATGCTGGAAATGCGGCCATGGCGATCTCCGGACCATGGGAGCTGCCGCGCATGAGCAAGGAAGCGAAGTTCGATTTCCGCGCCGCGCTGCTGCCGGTTCCGCATGAGGGCGCCACCCGGGCTTCGGCCCTGGGCGAGGGCGACAATGTCATTCTCGCCAACAGCAAGCACCCGAAGGAAGCCTTCATCCTGCTGGAATTTCTCTACGGCAAGATGCCGGATGTCTGGAACCGTTTCGGCTTTCTGCCCGCAGCGAGGATTCAGTCCAACAACCCTAAAATACCGGCCATCTACGCGGTCTTCGAGGAAAGCATGAAATATGCGCGCAACCGTGGTCCGCATCCGGAATGGCCGAAAATCTCCAAGGCCATCTACACGGCCATACAGTCGTCGCTCACCCGCAAGAGCGACCCGAAAACGGCCTTGGCAGCGGCGCAGAAGCAGATCGACGTGGTTCTGAAAAAGTAGATCAAATCCTGTCCTCGCACTCGTTATGCGGGGACAGGCCAACAATCCACATGGGGCGGGAGGGCACTATGCAGGGCATTATCAGGACCATCAGGGACGGGAGCGGCTTTGATATCCTGCTGCTCGGTCTGGCATTGGCTTATCTGATTGCGTTTTCGGCATTTCCCATTCTCTACAACATCATCATGTCGCTGCAGACGGTGGACATGTTCACGATCACCTCGTTCAACCGCCCCTTCGTCGGCCTGCAGAACTATTATGACGTGATATCGCAACCCATTGCGATGGCGGTGCTGTGGAACACCGTCAAGTTCGTCGTCCTGTCGATCGTCTTCCAGCTGTCGATTGGCTTCGGCCTTGCGCTGTTTTTCCAGCAGGATTTCCCGGGAGCCACCTATCTGCGCGGGTTGTTCCTGGCCGGCTGGATCATGCCGGCTCTGGTGGTCGGGGCGATCTGGAAATGGCTGTTCGCCGGGGATTTCGGTGTCATCAATTATGTGCTGATGTCGCTTGGCATTGCCGGTGAGCGTGTCTTCTGGCTGTCCGACCCGGATGTCGCGCTTTACGCGGTCATCATTGCCAATGTGTGGCTCGGCATCCCCTTCAACATGATCCTGCTCTCCGTTGGTCTTGCCGCTATTCCGCGCGATGTCTACGAGGCTGCCGAACTCGACGGCGCGGGACCCTTCGAACGCTTCCGGTCGATCACACTGCCCCTGATGCGGGCGCAGCTCGGCGCGGTCATTTCGCTCGGTGTGATCTTCACCCTGCAGCAGTTCGATCTCATTGCGGCCCTGACGCAGGGCGGTCCGGCCGACAGTTCCAACGTCGCGCAATACTGGTCGTGGCAATTGTCCTTCCAGACCTATGAAATATCGCTGGGCAGCGCGGTCTCGGTCATGATGATCCTTTTCGTCATTGTCGTTGCCGCCGTCTATGTCCGCTCCACCCGCCACGAACACAGTTACTGAGGAGAGCGCCGGTGAAACGTTATATTCTCCTCGCCATCGGTCTGGTGATGACGGCGATCTATCTGTTCCCGTTGTACTGGATGTATCTCACCGCCTTCAAAGGCAGCTCCGAGATCTTTCAATATCCGCCAACTTTCTGGCCGACAAATCCCCAGTGGAGTTTTGCCGAGGTGTGGCAGAGCCGGGGCATGGGGCGGTATATCTGGAATTCGCTGCTGATCGCGGTTGGGGTCACTATTCTCGTCACGTTCATGGGGACGGGATGTGCCTATGTTCTCTCGCGTGTCCGCAACATCTGGATGGACATGGCTCTCTTCGCCATCCTGATGATGCAGGTGCTGCCGTCCTCGCTGATGGTGACGCCGATCTTCGTCATGTTCAATCAGATCGGCCTTCTGGCCAGCCCGCGCGTAGCGGTCATCCTGGCGCAGACAGCCAAGATGCTGCCGCTCTATATCGTGCTGTGCCGGGCCACATTTGTGCAGGTGCCGCGCGAACTGGAGGATGCCGCCCTCGTTGACGGCTCTTCGCGCATCGGTGCGTTCTTCAACATCATGCTGCCCTTGGCGCGTAACGGCATTCTCGTCACGTCTGTGCTGATCTTCCTGCAATCCTTCGGCGAATATGTTTACGCCAGGTCCCTGATTGCCAAGAACGAGCTGCAGGTGGCGACGGTCGGCCTGCAAACCTTCATGGGTCCCGATGCCAGCGACTGGAACGGGATCATGACCTATGCCGCCATCTACGTCACGCCCATCCTTTTCGTATTCATGCTGCTGCAACGGCGCATCGTCAGCGGTCTTACCGCCGGCGCGCTGAAATGAGGTGAACCATGTTTCAGATCGAAATCGACCACCTGAACAAGCATTATGGCGGGTTTCACGCGCTGAAGGACATCAATATTGCCATCGAGCAGGGCGCCTTCGTTGCGCTGGTGGGGCCGTCGGGCTGCGGCAAGTCGACATTGCTGCGCACCCTCGCGGGCCTTGAGAAGACGAGTTCCGGCGATCTGCGCATCGCCGGGGAAAGTGTCGTCCACAAGCCGCCGCGCGAGCGGGATGTGGCGATGGTGTTCCAGTCCTATGCGCTCTATCCGCATATGGATGTCGAGCACAACATGAACTATTCGATGCGCCTGAAGCGGCGCCCGAAGCAGGAGATTGCCGAGCGCACGCGTGCCGCCGCGCAAACGCTGGGTCTTGGCGCCCTGCTTGACCGGTTGCCGAAAGCCCTGTCCGGCGGCCAGCGCCAGCGCGTCGCCATGGGGCGTGCCATCGTGCGCAACCCCAAGGTGTTTCTCTTCGACGAACCTCTCTCCAATCTCGATGCGGCGCTGCGGGTGCACATGCGCAGCGAGATCCGCAAGCTGCATGAACGCTTGCAGGCGACATCGGTCTACGTGACGCATGATCAGGTCGAGGCCATGACCATGGCCGACCATATCGTTGTCATGCGCGCCGGAGTGGTTGAGCAGCAGGGCAGCCCGCTCGATCTTTACGACCGGCCTGCCAACAGGTTCGTTGCCGGATTTATCGGGTCGCCCGCCATGAATTTCATTCCGGTCACGGTCGGGTCCGATGGCAACAGGCTGATGCTGGAGAAGGATCAGGCTCAATCGCTCATGCTCGGTCGAGCGCTGGCGCCCGGCCGGCGTTTGCTGGCCGGCCTGCGTCCGGAGCATCTTGCCTTCACCCGCGAAGCCGGTGATCTGGCGATCAAGGTCGTCGTGGAAGCGGTCGAGTCGACGGGGAGCATGACATTCGTGACGGCATCCATCGCCTCCCAGCAGGTGGTGGCCGCCCATAGCGGCAGGCCTGAGGTGAGCCGGGGTCGCGAGACAGAGCTCTTTATCGCGCCGGGGAATGTGCACTTGTTCGATCCGGAAACGGAGCTTGCCGTCTTCTGACCCTTTCCGCTTTGCCCGCTCAAATGCTATAGGGCGACACCCGCTCTCACGGTTGCTTTGCGAATGCGAGGGGACGGCATGTATGGCAAAGGATGTACCTTGGAGACTGCGCTCTATCTCCCGATCAAAGGCTTTCTTGAAGAGGCCGGCTATAGCGTCAAAGGTGAGATCGTCGGTTGTGATATCGTCGCGCTGAGCGATGGTGAGCCGCCTTTGGTGGTCATCTGCGAACTCAAGCTCAGTTTCAATCTTGAGCTCCTCCTGCAGGCGGTCGACCGGGCGGCTCTCAGCGATGAAGTCTGGCTTGCGGCGCGCATTTCGGCGCGGGGCAAGGGACGTGAAAGCGACCGCCGGTTCCGTGATCTTTGCCGCCGGCTGGGTTTCGGCATGCTGGGTGTGTCGGATGGTGGTGTGGTCAGCGTCATTGTCAGTCCGGCGGCGCCGATGCCGCGAAACAATACGCGCAAGCGTTCGCGATTGGTTGCGGAGCACCGGCGCCGCAAGGGCGATCCGACATCGGGCGGCGGTTCCCGCACGCCGATCATGACGGCGTACCGCCAGCAGGCGCTTGCCTGTGCCGAGGCGCTGCAGCGCGGTCATTTGCGGCCGCGCGATCTGCGCGCCGTTGCCCCCAATGCTCCGCAGATACTGCGCGGCAATGTCTACGGATGGTTCGAGCGCGTCGACAGGGGCGTCTATGCCCTGACGCAGGCAGGAATGGATGCGCTGAAACGCTGGCCTCCATCCCCGGCAAGCGACCCCGTCTAAGCCGTAAATTCATGCTTGTTGTCGATTTTGCGCAGGCGGGTTTCGGAGTCAGTCATGCGGCGCTTGAGAGCCGGGACGGCATTGATGATGCGCAATGCGCCACGCATGACCGCCAGCTGGATGCGGCCGAGCACCGGCCTGTGGCTGAGGCCGTTTGCGTCCATCTGCTTGCGTGACTCGAGCACTGCCCGCGCGCTGTATTCCAGCATTTCAGCTTCGTAGGCGTGCAGGGCTTCCACCAGCGGCCTGACGCCGTCGCGCACCTCGGTGAGCCGCCTGCACAGCAAGGAAGCATCCCGCATGGCGGTATTGGCACCGACGCCGCGTCCGGGCGTCATGGTGTGTATGGCATCGCCGAGCAGCGTCACATTCGACGATTGCCACGGGGAAACCGGAACCGACGTGCGGATATTGACGCGAAAGATGGTGGTTGGATCGGAAAGCGCGATCAGGCGGCGCAGGTCGGGATGCCAGTCCCGGGTCATCTTCATGGCGATCCTGGCAAGGTCGGGGCCGGGAAGGGACGCGGGATCCTCCGGCAGGTTCTTGCGCGCACCCCAGACACCCCACATGATGTAATCGCGGGTGTTGTCGAAAAGCAGTCCGGGCCATTCTGTAATCAGGTCGGCATCATTGCCGCCGACTCCGTGCTTCACGCCGTCATTGTCCCATTTGAACTCCATGACGTGAAGAATGGCGCCATAGCCCTTCGGTGCCATGATCATCGATATGCCGTGAAAAACCTTGTCCGGAAGAAGCGCTCTGGTTTCGGGTGTGAGCGCAACCTTGCCGCCGATGGATGCGATGCCCGTATCCGTTGAACCGTCATCGAAGACGGCGGTAACCGTGCCGTCTTCATTGTTCCGGTAGCTCAAGAATGTCTTGTCGAACACGACACAATCCTCGAGCCCGGTGAGCAGGACTTGGCGCAGTGTCATGCGGCTGACCGATTTTTCGCTGTCGACCGGATCATCGCTGCCGGGTACCGGCATGGATATCAGCTCGGACATGTTTTCCGTCAGCATGTTGAAATGGCGGGGTGCCCGCGCGCAGGTGGCAACAAAGAGATCAAAAAGCTCTGGCGGCAGGCAGCTCTTGAGCGCCTGGCTTCCCGCAGGGCTGATGCCGACGCGATAGCCATGCAGGCCATCGCGTCGCGTGCGGTCGCGTTCATACACCCGGACACCGATGCCGGCCCGCTTGAGACCATGCGCAAGGCAAAGTCCTCCGGTCCCCGCGCCGATGATGATCACCTGCAAGGTATTCGTTTTCATGGTCTCGGCCTTTCGCTAGGAAGACGTGTGTTCGCTGGGCTGGGAAAGTTCCATTGCAATCTGGCGAAGCCAGGCTTCGCTCCAGGTCAGTTTGCCGGACTGAAGGTCGGCGGTGATGGCGCGTACCCAAGCAAGCTGCGTGCCATAGGTTGCGCTCAGATATTCCATTTCCAGGAGAAAGAGACGGGGCACCGGCATCGCGATTGCATGGCGCAAATTCTGTTCGATCCGGTCGATTTCCGCCTGCAGCGCGACGGCGCGCTGCTCGAGCTGCAGCCGGGCGTCATCGGGCGTCAGGAGCGGCAGAAACGAGATCGCCGCGGGAAAATCCGGGAATTCCTGTGATGGCGTGGAAAGGATTTCCCGCATCCATTGCAGCATGATTGCGCGCCCGGCCGGGCTGAGCTCATAGACGGTGCGTTCGGGCCGGTTCTCCTCGCGGGAGGTGCCCTGCGAGGCAATCAATCCCTCCCGTTCCAGCCGGTTGACCGTCTGATAGAGACTGGCGCGCTGGGCGACATTGATGACTTCATCCTTGCCGCGCTCCTTGATGAGCTGTTGCATGCGGTAGGGATGCATGGGTGCCTCATACAGCATGGCGAGGATTGCGAGGGCGATCGGGGAGCGTTTGATTGTTTTCATAGTCATATATATACTAGTAATAAAAATACTATGTCAAGCCCATTGCGAAACGCTGTTCGAACGGCAGGTCTCGATATTTGTTCTCCTGCCCCGGCAGGTGCTTCCCACATTCAGCGACACGCTATATTCTCCGCCGACGTCGGATGGATTTCTTGCCAGAGCCAGGAACCGGGAAAATGAAGACCATGTCTGAAACGCGTCGCAAGCTCACCACGATTTTCTCTGCGGATGTTCAGGACTACACCCGTCTCATGCAAGTGGACGAAGAGCGGACGCTCGATACGCTCAACCAGTACCGCGATGCGATGAGACGTTTGATCGAAGCGCATGCCGGCCGGGTCATCAACACATGGGGCGATGGGCTGATTGCCGAGTTTTCCAGCGTCGTCGAGGCGGTGCGCGCGGCAATCGATGTGCAGAACGAGCTTGCCGGTTATAACGCCAAACGTTTGAACGATGCCCGCATGCTTTTCCGCATCGGTATCAATCTCGGGGATGTCATTGCCGAAGGCGACGATATCTATGGCGACGGGGTGAATGTCGCCGCGCGGTTGCAGGCCTCTGCCCCTCCCGGCGGCATCGTGATTTCAAGCACGGTTTTCGATCAGGTCCGCAACAAGCTGACCGTCGGGTTTGACTATCTCGGCGAGCTTTCGCTCAAGAACATTGAAGGCGGTATAGCCAGCTATGCCGTGCGTATCGGAGAAGACCGAGGATCTGGTCCGCAGCGGCCTTCCCTGCAATCCGGGCCGCCGCCGCATCATGACCATTTGCGGCGAACCCAAACGCAGGCACACCCGGAGCCTTTGCCGTTCAGGAGAGGGCGGTTCGGTGTGCTGGCAACCATCGCCGCCGGGATTGCCGCCATCAATTTTCTCACATGGAGTGGCTATTTCTGGGCTGCATGGCCTCTCCTGGCCTTTGCTGCTCTTGCTTTCGGTCTGTGGGTGCGGACCACCCGCCTTGACCGGTTCGTCGCCATGCTGGCGATGGTCGGGTTCGTCCTCCTCGGCATCAACCTTATCACCTGGAGCGGGACGTTCTGGGCCGCATGGCCGCTGCTTGCCTTTGCGGTTGCCGGCAGCATCCGCTGGTTCATGCGCCAGAGGAGCGGTGTCCGGAGCTGAGCCCGCCAATGAATTTACTATTCGCCGCATCATATTTTGGCCGATAGTTGGAGATATCATTGGCCAATATTGGGGAGTATACAGACGGGAACAGGTTTTTTCTCAAGGCGATGACGTCGCAGGGATCGGCCTCAAGGACAGGCATACCATTCGCAAGCGGGAACGGGACAGACATATAGCATTTTAACAGCAAACAAAAAGGGTGACTGCAATGCCCCATATCGTGCTGATTAATCCGCGTTTTGAAGCTTCTTACTGGGGGCTGGAACATGCCCTGCCCATATTCGACGCAAAAGCCAACCTTCCTGTGGCCTGCCTGCCTTTGCTGGCGGCCCTGACCCCTGCCGAACACACGGTCACGCTCATCGATGAGAACGTGGAAGACATCGACTACGATCTGTGTGCCAGCGCCGACATTGTCGGGGTTACCGGTATGATCGTGCAGCGCTTCCGCATGAAGGAAATCATCACGGAATTGAAGCGACGGGGCTGTTTTGTCGTGGTCGGAGGCCCATGGATCACCGTCCAGGAGAACTATTTCGCCGATCTCGCTGATGTGGCGTTCATTGGTGAAGCCGAAGAAACCTGGCCGCAATTCCTGACCGAATGGGCGGAACACCGGCATTCACGCCGGTACGAGCAGGCTGACAAGACAGATATGAGCACGGTTCCGGTGCCGCGCTTTGATCTCCTGAAAATGGACGATTATGCGGTGGGAAGCATCCAGTTCTCCCGGGGCTGCCCGTTTACCTGCGAGTTCTGCGATATCATCGTTGTCTTTGGGCGCAAGCCCCGCATCAAGACGGGTCAACAGATTCTGGCCGAAGTGGAGGCATTGCTGGCGACAGGCATGGATACCGCCTTCATTGTCGATGATAACCTCATCGGCAACAAGAAGGCGATAAAGGAAGTGCTGCGCGAGGTCATCGCCTGGCAGGTCGCGCACAATTATCCCATGACCTTCGTGACCGAAGCCTCCATTGATCTGGCGGATGATCCGGAACTGATGCAATTGATGGTCGATACCAACATTCGCGTGGTCTTCATCGGCATTGAAACCCCGAACGAGGCAGCACTGCGGGAGACAAAAAAGCTGCAGAATCTGCGCAAGGGCGCCACCATGCTGGAAAAGGTGCACACCATCCAGCGCTCAGGCATGGAAGTGTGGTGCGGCATGATCCTCGGTTTCGACAGCGACGATGCCTCGATTTTCGACGCGCAGCGCGCCTTTATCAAGGAAGCGCGGATCGTCAACGCCATGGTTGGCATGCTGGCGGCCATACCGAAGACGCCGCTCTATACGCGATTGCTCAAGGAGGGGCGGCTTGATCCCGAGGATCAGCAGCCCTTTGGCACCAATGTCATTCCGCTCAACCTCAGCCGCGAGGCACTGCGCGACGGCTATCTCGCGGTCATGCAGGATCTTCACAATCCCCAAGCCTATTTCGACCGGCTCGATGCGCTTTATCTGGATGAACGCATCGAACCGGAACAGACGCGGCTGCGCCATCTGCGCCGCCATCCCTTGCAATTTGCAAAGCTCAATGCCGAATGGATGCTCGAAGCCGTCGGCATCTTTCTGCGCCTGATGCGGCAGGTTCCCGACAAGGAGCTGCGCCGCACCTACCGCCGGCGGATATGGGCCATGTTGAAGCGCCGCCGCTCGCCGGTGGTAATGCAGATCTACGCGATAAAATGCGCGATGCACTATCACGCCCATACGATGATCGCGCGGATGCAGACCGGCCCGATTGTGAACTCGTTCTAGGGGACGAAACGCCGGATGGCGTGACCGGGAGCGCTTCGGCTTTTCCGGCGCTGCAGCCATTTATGCGGCTAAAAACATTGGCGGGAAGGCCGCTATGCTTGCAAAATTACATTTTGTTAAGGCCATCTAAATGCCATGAATCTGGATCGAAGTCACATTTCCCCTAAAGGAGGTGAGTGAAAATGAATGCCGATGAACAGAAACTTCTCAGTGGCCTCTTTGACCGTACAAGGCAGGCAGCCGATACGCCCCGGGACCCGGAAGCCGAGCGCTTCATTCTGGACCAGATCAAGAGCCAGCCTTCGGCCCCCTATCTCCTGGCTCAGGCCGTCATCGTCCAGGAACATGGCCTGAACGCATGTAACGAGCGCATCCAGGCACTGGAAGCGCAAGTGAAGGATTTGCAGAATACCCCGCCCCCGCAACCACAGTCGGGCGGCTTGCTGGGTTCGATCTTCGGCAGTTCCCAAAGTGCGCAGCCGTCCCAGCCTTCTCCCGGCCGGTTCAGCGGACCGTGGGGCGGTGGCGGGGCAGCACCCCAGGACGCGTATGCAGCACAGGGACAGCCACCTCAGGCCGGGCGCTGGGCAGCCCCGCCACAGGCCCAAGGCGGCGGCTTTCTGCAAGGTGCATTGACCACGGCAGCCGGTGTGGCCGGCGGCGCGCTCATGTTCGAGGGCATCAAGAACATGATGGGCGGCAATTCGTTGTTTGGCGGCTCGGGCGGCGGAACCGGCACTGTGCCGCAAGCCGGCGAGACGGTCATCAACAACTACTACAACGATGACAAGAGCACCGGCACGCAGAACGATTACGCCGAAATGGACCGTCTCGACGACGCCTATGACGATGCACAGGACAGCGATACCGACGACGACAATGTAGCGTGACGCACCGGGCGATAAACAGGACAGCGCCCTGTTTATCGCCCGTCTTCCCGTTCTTTCACCGAAGGTCTGTCAGGCGTATGAGATCCAGAGGATCACCAGGCCGAGCAGAATCCGGTAGCAGATGAAGGGCAGCGTTGAAAAACGCTCCAGAATGCGCATTAAGCCCCACAGGGCTGCGAAGGATGACAGCGATCCGATGACAAGTCCGACGAGCAGGATCATCCAGCCTTCAAAGGGAAGATGAGCGCGGGCCAGGACAACAAGTTCATGCAGGCCTGCCAGCGCGATAGCCGGAATGCCGAGCAGAAAGGAAAAGCGCGCGGCGTCCTGCCGCGTGAAATCGCGAAACAGGGCCGCCGTCAGGGTCGAGCCGGAGCGTGAAACGCCGGGGATCAGGGCACCGACCTGCGCGACGCCGACGATAAGCGCATCGCGCAGCCGCATGCTGTCCGCTGGACGTTTATGCTGGCATACCCATTCGGCAACCGCGAGCAGAACACCCATGACGAGGCAGGAAAAGCCGATGACCGGCAAGGTCCGCAACGGACTGTCGCAGGCATTGAGAACCGGCGCCAGAAGCAGGCCGGCGATGACGATCGGCACGGTGCCGAGCACGATGCCGATAGCCATGCGCAGCTTGGGCGACATCCAGTCGCCCGTCCTGATCGCGCTGAGCGATCCGCCGGTTATGGCGTAGATATCGCGCCGGAAATAGCAGATGACCGCCGTCAACGCGGCCAGCTGCATCGCCGCCGAAAAAGCCGATCCGGGATCCTGCCAGCCGAGAAGTGCCGGAACCAGCCGCATATGCGCGGTGGATGATATCGGCAGCAATTCCGTAATGCCCTGAACCACGCCCAGCACGGCGACCTTGGCGGTGCCCAAAGCCACAAAGCCGGTATCTACCCCTTGCGTGCATACGCCACTCATAAAGTGTTTCCCTCGATCTGGGTGATGGATGTCGATCGATTGCTTCGACCGTTGCGGAGGCTACATGCAAATGCGCTGCAAGTGTAGTCGCCACGCACGTCTGGAGCCGCTGAAACAACAGAAAACAGCAGCGCCAAATGTCACGGTTGCCCGGTACCGTCCGCCACGCAATTGACGCGGCTGCGACTTTAATAAGCCGCAACTTGTGATGTAGTATAAAGCACTAGAAGCGCGTGAAATTTAAAGCGCACAATCGGCAGGATCGCAGTGGCAGAGTTTTCAGAAGTCTTGAGCTCAATGATTATCGGCGTGCTGGCACTTGCCGTCGGCATGGGTGTCCTCTGGGGCGCTTGCCGCTATCAATGGCGGGCCGAGCGGACCGCCGGTCTGGCTTTGCTGGGACTCTTGCTGCTTTTTGGTATTGCGTCGCTGTTTGGCATTGAAGCGCCGAGTGCGATTCTGCTCGGCGTCGTGGCGTGCGGGTTCATTGCCATACTGATCTTGAAGCGTGCGAAGGCCGGTTCGCCGCCAAATCGGCCCCAACTCCCATAAATGTCGATCTCAAGGAAGCCGCGAACAGCTTTCATCTCCGTGGCTGGCGCTGGTGGTTCAAAGTCATTCTCCCCGGCATTTTCCCCTATTACATCACCGGCGCGATCACGGCCTCCGGCGGTGCGTGGAATGCCAGCATCGTTGCCGAAGTGGCCAGCTGGGGTGACACGCAACTGACGACACCGGGGCTTGGATCGTACATCGCCAATGCCACCACGGCGGGCGATTTCCCGCGTGTCGTGCTTGGCATCGCCGTCATGTGCATCTTTGTAACGCTGTTCAATCGCCTGTTCTGGCGCCCGCTTTACGCTTTTGGCGAGCGGCGCCTTCGTCTCGGTTAGTGCCGGATTATCGGATCAAAGGAATGTTCAATGCTTGATCAAGCTGACAAAAACCTGCTCGTCGACATCCGCAATGTTTCCCGGTCCTTCAAGAAAGGCAGCGGCAACGATGTCATGGTGCTCGACGATGTCGACCTGAACATCAGGGAGGGCGAGATCGTCGGGTTGCTCGGCCGCTCCGGCTCGGGAAAGTCGACGCTGCTGCGGATCATCGCCGGCCTGATCGCGCCGTCCTCCGGCGAAGCAAAGTGCCGCGGTTCCGTCATCCAGGGGCCGCCCCTCGGCATTTCCATGGTGTTTCAGTCCTTTGCGCTTTTTCCCTGGCTGACAGTCCTGCAGAACGTGGAGCTTGGTCTTGAAGCGCAGGATGTCGACCGGTCGGAGCGACGCAAGCGTGCGCTCGCGGCCATCGATCTCATCGGCCTGGACGGGTTCGAAAACGCCTATCCCAAAGAACTGTCCGGCGGCATGCGCCAGCGCGTCGGTTTTGCCCGGGCGCTGGTGGTGCATCCCGACCTGCTGCTGATGGACGAACCCTTCTCGGCCCTTGATGTCCTCACCGCGGAGACCCTGCGCACCGACATGATCGATCTGTGGATCGAGGGGCGCCTGCCGATCAAATCGGTGCTGATCGTGACTCACAACATCGAAGAAGCGGTGCTGATGTGTGACCGCATCCTGATTTTCTCGTCCAATCCCGGCCGGGTAGCGCAGGAACTCAGGGTCGATCTTCCCCATCCGCGCAATCGCCTCGATCCGGTCTTCCGGCAGCTTGTCGACAATATCTATGCCCGCATGACCCAGCGTACCGAGCCTCGCCTGCCATCCGTGGAAGGTATTCCGGGTACGGGAATGGGCATGATTTTGAACCCGGTTTCGACCAATATCCTGGCTGGCCTGATCGAGTCTCTGGCGGGCGAACCGTATAATGGGCGCGCCGACCTGCCTGTTCTTGCCGGTACGCTGCAGATGGAGGCCGACGAGCTGTTTCATCTCGGCGAAGCCCTGCAGCTCCTGCGCTTTGCCCATCTGAACGAGGGCGACCTCGTCCTGACCGACGCCGGCATGC
>Ga0224737_10047_pt1 | contig 16340 bp, 9 predicted proteins | sample LIM_B_Water_Pos_FD_161632 | JGI IMG/M metagenome (GOLD analysis project Ga0224737, IMG submission 161632) | Enriched cells from gastrointestinal tract of the lab mouse from Pacific Northwest National Laboratory (PNNL), Richland, Washington... | ecosystem: Host-associated > Mammals > Digestive... | reverse complement strand
ATGATATCCACCGCATATGCGCCCATAATGGAAGCGTAATAGCGATCCATGGCTGTGGGGTTGCCGCCCCGCTGCATGTATCCCAGAATCGTCGCCCTTGTCTCAATACCGGTAGCCGCCTCGATCCTCCTGGCCATGGAAGTGGAATGTCCGATTCCCTCGGCGTTGATGATCAGATGGTGAGTCTTTCCCTTCTTACGGCTCTCAATGATATGATTGATGATCTCCTGCTCGTTGTAGTCATATTTCTCGGGGATAAGCACATCCTCCGCACCGTTGGCGATTCCGCACCAGAGCGCAATATACCCGGCGTGGCGCCCCATAACCTCAATGATACTGCATCTCTCATGGGAGGAAGAGGTATCCTTCACCTTGTCAATCGCCCGCATGGCCGTGTTGACTGCCGTGTCAAAACCGATGGTATACTCTGTACACGCGATATCCAGGTCGATGGTTCCCGGGATTCCCACGGTGTTGATCCCCAGCCTGGAAAGCGCCTGCGCCCCCCGGTAGGAGCCGTCTCCGCCGATCACCACAATACCGTCAATGCCGTGCTTTCTGCAGATGTCAGCGCCCCTCTTCTGGTACTCCGCCTTCTTGAACTCCAGACATCTGGCCGTACCCAGCACCGTGCCTCCGCGCTGAATAATATCGGACACATTACGGGGCTCCATATCTATGATCTCTTCATTCAGCAGTCCGTTATATCCCTTTTTGATGCCTTTTACCTTCAGATTCCTGGAAATGGCGGTACGAACCACGGACCGGATGGCCGCATTCATCCCGGGTGCGTCTCCGCCGCTGGTCAACACTGCAACTGTCTTTATTTTATCTGACATGTTTCGTCCTCCTTGCCCGTCTTATGAAAGATGGTCTCGATTCAAACAAACACATTTTAATCTATTTCCCGGTGCATTTCAATAGGTTTACTCAGGATTTTAACGAGAATTCTTAATTTTTACATTTCCCTGGCCAAAAAGCTCCTCCAGCTTTCTCACAAGCGTCTCGTCCCCGTTCACCCGACGGTTGGGGGGCAGCACCTTAATCCCTTTCGTATCCCTCAGGAAAATCACCACATCGTCGTTCCCATCCGAGTCGGCAATGGACTCCAGCAGCTCCTTCTCCCGGACGGCATAGCTCTCCGCGTCCGGAAACTGGATCCAGATCCCGGACGGCAGCCTTCCGGGCGTCTGAGCATCCTGTCCCCCAGAACCCGGAGTGCCCTTTCCCGCGCCCCTTCCGCTGTGCGCTCCCCCGGAACCGCCTTCCGCTCCTGCCGGATTCTGCATTTCCTTCCCTGACCATGTGCCTTCCGCCCGGCGGAAACCGCTCTGTCCGGTTCTGCCTTCGCCCTCTCGTCCTGCAAAACGCTCTCCGGTTCTGCCTTCACCCTCTCGTCCTGCAAAACGCTCTCCGCCTCCGAAACCGCCCCGCCTGCCGCTGCGGAAGATGGGCGCCCCCTGTGCCTGCGCCGCCTCCTCAAAGCTGACAATCTGCTCACAGATCACCTTTCCGTCCTTATCCTCCTCCGCGGAGACCCGTCCCCTCACAAAGATCTTTGCCTCCTCATTCAAAAGGCTGCCGTATTTCTCGTAATCTCTGGGAAACACCATAATTTCTACATTGCCCACCAGATCCTCCAGGTTCAGAAAGGACATAACCTGATTCTTTTTCGTATATTTGATGGTCTTGTCCGCAATCATTCCTCCCACCACCACAATGGACTGATCCGCCGCGCGGACGGCCCCCGTCTCCTCATCCAGCACAAAATCGTTGGTGGTGTTGGTGATGTAGCTCTGCCAGAGCTCCTGGTATTCCTCCAGCGGGTGGCCGCTTAAATAGATACCCAGCACCTCCTTCTCGAAGGCCAGCAGCATCTCCTTGGTATACTCCCCCACCTCCGGCATACGGATATCAAATTCCTCCTTCTGGGAATCGTCCGCTATGTCAAACAGGGAGATCTGACCCGCAAGGTTGCTCTTGCGGTCCTTGATAATATGATCCAATATCTGGATATACACGCTCATGAACTGCTTTCTGGTGCCTCCCAGACTGTCCATGGCTCCCGCCTTGATAAAATTCTCAATGGAACGCTTATTCATCTCCCGGTCCGCCATCCGGGTAATAAAATCATTCAGGTTTGTAAAATGGCCCCTGAGCCTTCTCTCCTCCTCAATACTGTCGATCACAGGCTTTCCGATGCTCTTGATGGCGGTCAGCGCATACCTGATCTTTCCGTCGCACACCGCAAAGCCGCTCTGACCCTCGTTGATGTCCGGCGGCAGAAGCTCGATCCCCATGCTTCTGCAGGTGAGAATGTACTCCGACAGCTTCTTGGGGTTGTCTATGACAGAGGTCATCAGCGCCGCCATAAACTCAACCGGATAATAATACTTCAACCATGCCGTCTGAATCGTGACCACCGCATAGCAGGCGGCATGAGATTTGTTGAAGGCATATTTTGCAAAATCCATCATTTCATCATAGATCCCCACCGCCACCTTTTCACTGATTCCCTTGGAGACACAGCCCGGCACTCCCTCTTCCTGGTTGCCATAGACAAAGTTGGCACGCTCCTTCTCCATGACCGACTGCTTTTTCTTACTCATGGCTCTCCGCACCAGGTCGCTGCGCCCCATGGTGTAGCCACCCAGGGAGCGGACGATCTGCATCACCTGCTCCTGATAGACGATACAGCCGTAAGTGGGCCGCAGAATCGGTTCCAGCTGCGGACAGGCGTAGCTCACCGCCTCATTGCTGTTTTTTCCCCTGATATATTTGGGTATGAAATCCATGGGACCCGGACGGTACAGGGAAATGCCCGCAATGATATCCTCCAGGCTCTGGGGGCGGAGTTCCTTCATGAAATTTTTCATTCCCGCGCTCTCCAGCTGGAAAATTCCATCGGTTTTTCCGGTGCCGATGGAGGCCAGAACCTGGGGATCGTTATAGTCGATGGCCGCAATATCAATCTGCTTCCCTGTGGACTGTCGGATGAAATCCACCGCATCCCGGATGACGGTGAGGTTTCTCAGCCCCAGAAAGTCCATCTTCAGAAGTCCCAGTTCCTCCAGCGTGGTCATGGTAAACTGTGTGGTGATGGAGCCGTCGCTTCCTCGCGACAGCGGCACAAATTCGTCCGCCGCCTCCGGGCAGATGACCACTCCCGCCGCATGCATTCCGGTGTGTCTCGGCAAACCTTCCAGGCGCTTGCACATGTCGATGAGCGTGTGAACCTGCTCGTCCTCCTGATAGGTTCTGCGCAGCTCCGGATTCTTCTCAATGGCCAGATCCAGCGTGATGTTCAACTCGTTTGGAACCATCTTGGCAATGGAATCCGCCAGCGCATAAGGCAGATCCATGACTCTGGCCACATCCCGGATGACTCCCTTGGCCGCCAGCGTACCGAAGGTGACGATCTGCACCACCTTATCCGCACCGTATTTTTGGCTCACATAATCGATGACCGTCTGCCGTCCGTTGGGGCAGAAATCCACATCAATATCGGGCATGGATACCCGCTCCGGATTCAGGAACCGCTCAAACAGCAGGTCATACCGGATGGGATCGATATCCGTGATCTTCAGACAGTAGGACACGATGCTTCCCGCCGCCGAGCCACGGCCGGGCCCCACAGGAATTCCGTTTGACTTGGCGTAATTGATAAAATCCCACACAATCAGAAAATAATCCACATAGCCCATGGTTCTGATGACGTCCAGCTCATACTCCAGGCGCTCTCTGAGCGTCTGGCCCGTATTCCCCGCAGGCTGGTTTCCGTCTCCGTAGCGCTCCGCAAGGCCGTCGGCGCACAGCTTGTTCAGATACGTCCAGGAGTCATACCCCTCCGGCACCTCATAGTGCGGCAGCTTGGTTTCCCCGAAGGTGATTTCCACATTGCAGCGGTCCGCAATGGCCTGGGTATTTTCCACCGCCTCCCACGCATAGGGAAAAAGCCCCTTCATCTCCTCCTCGCTCTTGACAAAATACTGGCCGCCCTCATAGCGCATCCGATCCTCGTCCGCCAGCTTTTTTCCGGTCTGGAGACACAGCAGGATATCGTGGGGCTCCACGTCCTCCGCGTAAGTATAGTGAACGTCGTTGGTGGCTACCAGGGGAATATCCAGTTCCCGGCTCATCCTGATCAGCTCCGTGTTCACCAGCCGCTGCTGCGGAATCCCATGATCCTGGAGCTCCAGAAAAAAATTCCCCTTGCCGAAGCAGGCCTCATATTTCCTGGCCGATTTTCTGGCCTCGTCCGTCAGCCCCTTGACAATATATCTCTGCACCTCACCCGCCAGGCAGGCGGACAGGGCGATAATCCCCTCGTGATAGCGGTTCAGCACCTCCATATCCACCCGGGGCTTGTAGTAATAGCCCTCGGTAAAGCCCTTGCTGACAATCTTTACCAGGTTGTCATAGCCCGTATTATTCTCGGCCAGAAGAACCAGATGATAATACCTGTCCTCCCCGCCGTTCAGTTCCTTGTCAAACCTGGAGTTTGGAGCCACATAGACCTCGCAGCCCAGAATGGGCTTGATTCCCGCCTCCTTCGCCGCCAGGTAAAAGTCGACGGCGCCGTACATGACGCCGTGATCCGTGATGGCGGCACTGTCCATGCCCAGCTCCTTCACCCGCGACACATATTCCTTTATTTTATTGGCTCCGTCCAGAAGAGAATACTCCGTATGAACATGAAGATGTGCAAATGCCATGACCCTGCTCCCTTTTTTCAACTGCTCGACACAATGTACAATCCCATTATAACGGGTTTTCCACATTATTCAACAAGAAAAAACGGCGTATGGCCGCATATGCGCCACACGCCGTTGCGAAAATCCTATATGTATTTCTTCAGGCTCTCCGCTCTGTCAACAGCCTCCCAGGGAAGGGACACGTCGTCCCGTCCAAAGTGCCCGTAAGCAGCGGTCTGCTTGTAAATAGGTCTGCGCAGGTCAAGCATTTTAATGATTCCCGCGGGACGCAGGTCAAAGTTCTCTCTCACAATCTCAACCAGTTTGTCCTCGGGCAGCTTTCCCGTGCCGAAGGTATCGATCATGACGGATGTGGGCTGCGCCACACCGATGGCATAGGACAGCTGAATTTCACATTTGTCCGCAAGCCCTGCAGCCACAATATTTTTTGCAACATATCTTGCAGCATAGGCCGCGCTTCTGTCCACCTTGGTGCAGTCCTTGCCCGAAAAAGCGCCGCCGCCGTGGCGTGCATAGCCGCCGTAGGTATCGACAATGATCTTTCTGCCGGTCAATCCTGCATCTCCCTGAGGGCCGCCGATGACAAAACGTCCTGTGGGATTGATGAAAAACTTTGTGTTTTCATCAATGAGGCCTCCCGGAAGAATCGGGTCAAACACATATTTCTTAATGTCCTCATGGATCTGCTCCTGGGACACCTTTTCATCGTGCTGCGTGGAAAGCACCACAGCCTCCAGCCGCACAGGTCTTCCGCTTTCATCATACTCCACGGAAACCTGACTCTTTCCGTCGGGGCGCAGATAACCCAGCGTACCGTCCTTTCGCACCTTTGTCAGCTGTCTGGTCAGCTGATGAGCCAGGGAAATGGGGTAGGGCATAAGCTCCGGCGTCTCGTTTGTGGCATAGCCGAACATCATTCCCTGATCTCCGGCGCCGATGGCCTCGATCTGCTCATCGCTCATGCCGGACTCTCTGGCCTCCAGCGCCTTGTCAACGCCCATTGCAATGTCGGGGGACTGCTTGTCAAGAGCCACCATGACGGCACAGGTATTTCCGTCAAAGCCCACTGCGGAGCTGTCATAGCCGATCTCGTTCACCGTCTTTCTGACGATGCCGGCAATATCAAGGTTTGCCTTTGTGGTGATCTCTCCGGTGACCAGAATAAAACCGGTACAGCTTGCGGTCTCACAGGCCACACGGCTCATGGGATCCTGCTCCATGCAGGCGTCCAGGATTGCGTCGGAAACGGCGTCGCAGAGCTTGTCGGGGTGCCCTTCCGTCACGGATTCAGAAGTAAATAAATGCTTTTCCATCTTTTTTCCCTTTCTTTGGTTGTTTTTTGTGTGACAAAAAGGTCCGCTTGCTAAGCGGACCTCAAATCTTTCGATATTCAATCCTCTTATTGCTCGAAATAAACTCGCTCAGGTGGGCACCTTCCCGTACGGGGGTTGCCGTGGCTTCATCGATCCTATGTATCTCCACCAACTCTGAATAAGAGAAATCCTATGAAATTTACACGGATTATATTACTACAAACTGCCTGGCCTGTCAACCGTTTTTTAACCGGTCTTCAGACGGAATTTCTGGAAATCCTTCTCCGTCTCCACCAGCTCGATCTGAGCCCCCAGGCCCTGAAGCTTCAAATGAAAATCCTCATAGCCCCGCTGGATATATCTGATATCATCCACCATGGTCAGGCCCTCCGCCGCAAGCGCCGCGATGACAAGAGCCGCTCCCGCCCGCAGATCCGGAGCGGAAATGCTCGCTCCCGTATATCTCTTTACGCCGGTAATGATGGCGGTGTTTCCTTCCACCTTGATGCTGGCTCCCATTCTGGTAAGCTCATCCACATATTTGAAGCGATTTTCAAAAATACTCTCCGTCACTATACTGGTTCCCTCGGACAACGCCAGCGCCACAGTGATCTGGGGCTGCATATCTGTCGGAAAACCAGGGTAGGGAAGCGTCTTCACATGGGTGTGCTGCAGGGGCTTGGATGCCACTACCCGGATACAATCGTCCGTCTCCTCCACCTCACAGCCGATCTCCAGAAGCTTTGCAGTGATGGATTCCAAATGCTTGGGAATCACATTTTTCACCGTCACGTCTCCCTTTGTGACTGCCGCCGCAAACATGAAGGTTCCCGCCTCGATCTGATCCGGAATAATCGTGTACTCTGTACCGTGAAGTCTTGTAACACCCTTGATGCGGATCACATCCGTCCCCGCACCCTTGATGTTTGCACCCATACTGTTCAGGAAATTGGCCAGATCCACCACATGGGGCTCCTTCGCCGCATTCTCTATGGTCGTCATTCCTTCGGCCATGGTGGCGGCCATCATCACATTGATCGTAGCGCCCACACTGGAAACGTCCATATAGATATGGCTTCCCACCAGCCGCTCTGCCTCCGCCTTGATCAGGCCGTGCTCAATCGTCACCGATGCCCCAAGGGCCCGGAATCCTTTAATATGCTGGTCAATGGCGCGGAAGCCAATATCACAGCCTCCGGGCAGCACCACCTCCGCATGTCTGTATTTTCCCAAAAGCGCTCCCACCAGATAGTAGGAAGCTCTGATTTTCTTCAGTGCCTCGTCGTCAACCACCAGACTGTTGATATTTCCGGCATTCATCACGACCTTATGCCTGTCGGGACGTTTCTCCATAACGCCGATTCTCTCCAGCGCCTCCAGGAGTACATTGATATCCCTGACATCCGGCATGTTTTCAATATATACAGACTCATCCGTCATGGTGGACGCCGCGAGAATGGGAAGGGCCGCATTCTTTGCCCCGCCGATCTCCACGTCTCCCACCAGCGGATTTCCGCCTTTGATTGCGTATTGTTCCATCTATTTTTACCTCTGTTTAAGGTGATCTATTCAGTTTTAAAAAAGATTAAGCAATTCTTAAGATTTATATTACCATAATTTGTCTCGTTTGTAAATCGAACGTGTATTCCTCCTCTTTACACACTTATTTTGGAACATAATTGAACGGATTCACCTGCACGCCGTTCACCAGTATTTCAAAGTGCACATGCGGTCCCGTGCTGACACCGGTATTACCGCTCAGCGCGATTCTGTCTCCCTGCTTTACGGTCTGTCCCACAGACACAAGAACCTTGCTCAGGTGGGCATATCTGGTCTGCTTACCGTCCACATGGTTGATGTAGACCACATAGCCGTAGCTGCCTACCCAGCCCGCCTTCACCACCGTTCCGCCGCAGGATGCCCGCACTGCCGTTCCCGTGGGCGTTGCCCAGTCCACACCCTTGTGGTAGGTGCTCGCCCCCTTCTTGGGCGCTTTTCTCTTGCCGAAGTTAGAGGTCAACCGGCCGCCGGAAATAGGCTTGATATAAGTGGGCGGAATCTTGGTGCCTCGCTTTATGATCTTGGGCACCGCCTCCATGACTACCTCTTCCTTGAGGATTTCCCTAGAGACCTCCCTGTCATTGAGGAAGGTCGTGTCCGCCACCACCTTCCGGAAGCCGGCGGAGGGAGCCTGAATGAGCTCCGTCTGGGTGGTATACCATTCATCCACGTCTATCACTACCACTTCTGCGTCATAGGTCTCTTCATAGTAGGTCTGTTTCACCCAGGTGACGGAAAGTTCCGGCTCCGGCACCGTAATCACCAGCTTCTGGCCGATCTGAAGGGTTGTCCGCTCATCCTCCAGGGCGTCATTCATCTCGATGATCTTATCCATGGGAATATTTACCTTGATGGCAATCTCCGAGAGCGTATCCCCCTTTACCACCTCATAGATGCTGGGCGTCTCCTGCTCCATAATGACCTGGTTCACCGCCTCCTCGTAGGATGTCAGCCGTTCCTCCGGCAGATACACCTCCACGATCTCCACCTTTTCCGAAAAATCCATGGAGAGAATTCCCAGCTCATAGTCCTCAAAGCCTGCCTCAGGCCCGGTGACCTCCTCCTGTCGCAGAGCCTCGAGCACGCTGGCAATTCCTCCCGTGGAGTAATCCTTCTCATCCTTTTTTTCCTGAAGGGCGGTCTCCTGGACTCTGGCCTCCAGCACGCTGAACTCCCTGTCGGTATCATAGGCAAGCTCCACGGCAAACTTGCCCTCACTGTCATATTTGCCGATAGCCGCCTGCAGAAGCCTCCGGGCTTCCTCCAGACTGGAAAGATTGATGATAAAATCGTTTATCTTCAGAGTGCAGGAACGATGCATGGTCTCGATGATGCCCTTGCGCAGCACCGTCTCCATTCTGGACCGGACCTCCTTTTCATCGTCCGCCTCACCCCACAATATTTCTTCCCCCGTCACCGCAAGCTCCGCCTCCATGAATACCAGCTCGTCGGACTCGGCGGCAATGTTCCTGCGGGCCTCCATCAGCAGTCTTTCCGCGCTTTCTCTGTCATCCAGGGTTCCCACATCCTGCCCGTTGAGCTGGATATGGAAAAAGTTATCCCCCGTCTTCTCAAAGGGAGTGTAACCTCTCAAAAACAACAGACAGACAAAGAGTGTAAACAGTGTAGTCTTAATATATGTAAACCTGTACTTTTTATGATTATCTTTTCTCTTTTTCATTGTTCTTCCAATTAATTTAATAAATTTGTAACAAAGTTATTCTAACAGCAATTTAAGGGCTTGTAAAGACAGATTTCCGAGGATATAGTAAATGTAACAACAATGATGCAATTACACGGAGGCACCCATGAATCACTCTGTCATCTTCCACATCGACGTAAATTCCGCCTTTCTGAGCTGGTCCGCGCTGGAGCAGCTTAAGCAGGGAAGCGATACGGATCTGCGCCTGATTCCCTCCATCATAGGAGGCGACAGGAGCACCCGGCACGGCGTCGTCCTGGCAAAATCCATCCCCGCCAAGGCCTTCGGCATTTCCACCGGAGAGCCGGTGGCAAGCGCCCTTCGCAAGTGTCCGTCCCTGGTGACGGCGCCGCCCGACCACGCGCTGTACCATCGGCGCAGCCGACAGCTGATGGACTATCTCTGCGGGATCTGCCCCGATATCGAACAGGTCAGCATCGACGAATGCTATATGGATTATACCCCCATTTCCGCAAATTATGCATCTCCGGAACAGGCGGCGGCTTTCATCAAGGATTCCGTCCAGGAAAAATTCGGTTTTACGGTAAATATCGGCATTTCGGACAAAAAGGTGCTGGCCAAAATGGCCTCCGATTTTAAAAAGCCGGATCTGGTACACACACTGTACACCGGCGAAATCCAGGAAAAACTCTGGCCCCTTCCCCTGTCCCGGCTGTTCCTGTGCGGCCGCTCCAGCGTGGATACCCTGCGAAAGCTTGGCATCCTCACCATTGGCGACCTGGCACTCTCTGACCCTTCCATCCCCGCCGCCCACCTGAAAAGTCACGGTATGCTGCTGTGGAACTATGCCAACGGACACGACGATTCCGCCGTGCTCCCCGTTCCCGACCAGGCCAAGGGAATCGGCAATTCCACTACACTCTCCGCCGACGCAGCCACCAGAGAAGAAGCTGCAAAGGTTCTGCTGGAGCTGTCGGAATCCGTGGGAAGACGCCTTCGGGCCGCCCACTTCCGGGCAGGGCAGGTATGCACGGAAATCAAATACAGCACCTTCCGCTCCGTGTCCCATCAGACGGGCCTGGATACGCCCACTGCTTCCACAGATGTGATCTACCGCACCGCCTGCAGCTTGTTTGACGAGCTCTGGAACGGCTCTCCCATCCGGCTTCTCGGCATACGCACCGGTAAACTGACGGAGGAAAACGAGCCCGTACAGCTCAGCCTTTTCGACTATACCGCCCCCGATTCAGGAAAGCAGAAAAAGCTGGACGAGGCACTGGATCAGATACGCGGTAAGTACGGCAGCGACGCCATAAAAAGAGGAAGCCTCGTCGGCTCCCCCTCTAAGAACACCAGAAAACAATAATCATTTTTTCACTTTTTCTTTACGCTGTAGCCAAATGTGCCAAGCTGCTCCCCGCAGACAAGATACGCCCCATGGGAATACACAATGGGCTCCGCCTTCTCAAGATGAAACTTGCGGCCTTCATCCATATATTTCTCGTCCGCATGGACGGCCACAACATCCGCCAGAAACATGTGATGGGAACCAATGGGCAGAATCTGCCGCACCCTGCACTCGATGTTCACCGGGCTCTCGGCAATCAGCGGCGCCTTCACATACTCCGCCGCAAGGGGCGTCAGGCCCATATCCGCGAACTTATCCACATCGCGCCCGCTCTTAACACCGCAGTAATCCGTTGCAAAAGCAAGCTCTCTGGTGGTCAAATTGATCACAAATTCGCCCGTCTCCTTCAGAATCGGATAGGAGTATCTCTCCGGCCTGACCGAGATGCTTACCACCGGCGGATTGGTGCATACGGTTCCCGCCCAGGCGATGGTGATGATGTTCGTTTTCCCCGCCCGGTCGGCCATGCTCACCATGACCACCGGCAGCGGATAGAGCATATTGCCCGGCTTCCAGAGCTCCTTTGCCATCTCGTTTCTCCTGTTAAAAGCTGATTAAAAATCTATGATGTGTAATAAATTCAGAACCTGTATCACCACGCCTGTCAGCGAAATAATCAGTGCGACCACGGAAATACCCAGAATCGTTCCCAGCTTTTTGCCCGTGGCACCCACTTCTTCCATGGCACTTCCCACTGACTTCGCCTGTTTCTCGCTTTCCTCCATCACCACCGCCTGAACGTTGCGGTACACCTTTACGCATTCCTTGTGAATGCTCTCGTCCACCGCCGCAGTTGTTCCGTCCAGACGTTCCGTCACATTCTGTTCCAGCCGCTCCAGACTCTCCCTAAGCTCCCGGCCGCTCCCGCCGGACTGTACAAGCCTCTTTTCCAGCTCCAGAAGCCTCTTCCCAAACTCTTCCGGCTGACCGGCAATCTTTCCCTCCAGCACACTCAGCTTCTTTCCAAGCTCCTCCGGCTGACGGTCGATCTTTCCCTCCAGCACACTCAGCTTCTTTCCAAGCTCCTCCGGCTGACGGCTGATCTTTCCTCCAAGCTCGTCCAGCTTTCCCGCAAGCTCTCCGGGCTGACGGTCCATCCGGCTCTCCAGCTCCGCCAGTCTTCCCTCCAGCTTTGTCCCAAGCTCTTCCAGTTTTTTGCCCAGCTCCTCCAGCCCTGTGTTGTCCTGACGAACCGACTGAAGTTTTTCCAGACTTTCCGCCACCAGACGCTCCACGGATTCTCCGCCGGTCTGTGCGCCCCGCAGCTTTTCCGTCCCTTCGTCGATCAGGCTCCGCAGTCTCTTCAGACACTCGTTGTATTCCGCCACCTGATTTTTCAGCCGGTTCAACTCTTCCGTATCCGCTGCCGTGTTCGCCCGGATGATTTCCTGTGCATTCAGCTTCTGTGCCAGCTTATCCATAAACATATCCATCTGTATTCCTTCCTGCCCACTCCGGCGGGCACTTTTCACTCTGTTCTCTGTGCATAGTTTACCATTTTTCCGCATAGATTACAACTCAAATGACAGCAAATCCGTTTTTGTGCAAATTGTATAAGCAAATCTGTAACCAAATATGGTTTTTGTAACATTCACCAAGTATTAACATTGCGTTCATACTTTATTCACAACTAATTGCTATACTGTATTTACATTCAAAAGCGCAAACAAGATAATTTTTTCATAATAGCCCAGGTGCCGAAAGGCATCTGGGCACTCCTCATTTCAGGGCTACGTCTATTTCTCAACACTGAAAACAATTCCTTCTCCTGCGGTCTTTCCGGTGGGGAACCGTCGATTACATCAACAGGCTATCTATCCGGCGCCTGACTGATCGCCAGTATCTCATCATTCAGCGATAGCATTCTTGCGTCCAGATCTGCCACCAGTTTTGCACATTCCACCAGTTCGTTCCTGATGTGCTCGGGCGCATCCCCTTCAAATTTATAGTGGATTTTGTGCTCCAGACTTGCCCAGAAATCCATGGCCACGGTTCGTATCTGTATCTCCACCTTCGTATCCACTGTCCTGTCAGAAAGATAGACCGGGATGGTAACAATCATGTGATAGCTTTTGTAGCCGCTGGCCTTGGGAAAGGTGATGTAATCCTTCCGCGCAACCACCTTGATGTCCTTCTGTTTGCAGATCATCTCCGCTATTCGGTAAATGTCCGAGGTGAAAGAACAGATGATGCGGATACCCGCAATATCATTTATGTACTTCACCATATTGTCTATGGTGGACTCATACCCGTTCCTCTTCAGCTTTTTTACGATACTCTCCGGCGTCTTGATGCGCGCTTTGATGTGTTCAATGGGATTATACTGATGAACATGCTGAAATTCATCATTCAAAATCTCCATTCTTGTCTCTATCTGTCGGAGAGCCGCGCTGTAGGTGATCGTTACCTCTTTCCAGCTGTCAATTCCCTCTCCGTTGTCTGCCTTCAGTTCCATTCCTGCTCCTTTATTGTGGGTTTTGGGCTGATTTTTTGAAATATCGACCTTCTATTTCAACATTATAGCATGTATTCCTGTGAAAATGCACTAAAACCCAGGAAAATTAAGGGTTTTTTTATAAAAATTTCGCCCACTCTTTTATCATATGCAGGAAATCGCCGATTATGCCCGGAATCGCATCCTTTTTTTCACACCCGAAACGATCACGGCCAAAGCGGCAGCCAGACTGACCAGCTCCGCCACACGCCAGTACCACATTCCCGCATACCAAACATGCAATGTTCCGTTATATCCCTCCGGAAGCAGTACCCGCACCATCTGATTCTCCCCGGCCTGCACCTCAAACCCTTCCCCGGTCTCAGCATCCTGTGCTCTGTATCCCTTATACAGCAGCATGGGAAGTTCCACCCAGTAATTCCCCTCCCCGGAGGCCACTTTCAGCTGTGTGACTGTATCCAGATTCTTTTTCTCAAAGGATAAGATCTCCACTCCCCCGGATGGCACTGCGGAATCATAACCAAAGTTCCGCACCACACCTTCCGGAAGATATTCCCCGCCCAATATACCGGAGTTCCCCATGGCCTCTGCCGTGTACAATCTGATCAGCCCGCTTTTTTTCAACAGAATATCATTGGTCTGGTACAGGGAAAACACCAGGGCCGTCCCGCACAATATGACCAAAAAAGCATTTCTCCAGAATCTTTCCCCCTGTTTCAGTATGACCGCCGCCCCCACACAGGTCACAAAGGTCATACAGATCACCGCCACAAGCGTCAGTCTGGTGGGAAACTGCAGCATGGGCACCAGCATACCTGTCACCTTGTTCCAGGACTGAATTGCGTTCCAGGGAAAATAGCTTGTGCTGGCAATCAACGCAAAAACACCGATAAAAAATGCTGTCAATGCCGCACGATCCAACCGACTGTCCCGTTTTTCCCGCAGCAGGCTGCGCACAAGCCAGAAAGCTCCCACACCCAGCAGCACAGCCATTCCCACACCAATTGGCTCCGTTTCCAGAAGCCCTTTTTCATGAAAACGGGAATTGCTGCCCGCCGCCTGCATGGTATAAAAGATATTGGCAGGCAGAATCCCCCTGTTCTGTATCAGATTACCGGAATTTCCTACAAAAGCATACTTACCGGACATACTCATATCCAGAAAAGGAACCAGAAACCAAAAGCTGAACGCAATCGTTCCGGCCACCACCTTTACCAGTTCCAGAAAAGTCTGCCGGCGCAAAACTTTTTTTATCAAAATCAGGCAAAGCAGCAGCGTAAATCCCCCGACGATCTCACAAGACAGCACATGAGACTGAATGATCCCGCTGAATCCAAACGCCGGAAGCAGCCAATTGCGTTTATATTCCTTCTCCTCCACATCCCCGGTAAAGATCTGATAAAATCCGTATATCAGAAGCGGCAGAAAAGTCATTGCCGTATACTCTCCCAATGCATCCCTGTTGTAAATATTATAGATTCTGTACGGTGCAAGCGTATAGAGCATACTTCCGATCATACCGATACGGCTGTCCTGAAAGCAGCCCCGAAAGCATTTATAGGCAATTACGGCCGTAGCCAGATTCACCGCAAACACATAGGTTCCATGCGCCGTATTCATATCAAAACCCAGCAGGCGCAGCAACGCCGGAAGCGTCAAAAAGGTGTCGCAGTAAAAGACAGAGTTGGCATAGCCATGTCCGTACAGCCACAGCGCCTCGATTCTGGCCGGGATATTTCCCTGGGCAATACTCTGAGCCAGCGCCTCAATCCGCATCCAATGAAAAATTGAGTCGGCGCCGATGATCATATAATCCACAAAGAGCGGCAGCGAAGCGAGAACAGCCAGACCGGGAATTCCAAACCAAACCAGCTTTGTCTCGAGCGGTACTGTGTACTTTTTAATATAACAAAACAGCAGAAACAGTGTATTCACGAGAAGAGCCCCCGCCAGTGTCAGGCAAATCAGAATCCTGCTGCCGGCATTGGTATGCACCAACTCAATCTTTTTAATCAGAAGCGGCTCTCCACCACTGTAGTTTACCGTAATCGCCGCATCCTTCTCCACCCCACATACATAAAACTGGCAGGTTTGTTCACCGGCTCCTCCGTAAACATTTACCGAATTAGACAGCAAGTTTCTAAACTGACCGGTGCTGCTCTTGACTTCAAAGAATGACACCTCATTGTCACTTGCCTCCAGAACCAGCCGCAACCGATAGACACCCGGCCGCAATGTCTCCGGCCACATTGTCAGGAACTCACCATTATAGCCATAGCTTCCGTCTATATAATACCCCTGTTTTTCCTCCAGATACTCGCCTCCATGGACGGCGACTCTCATGGTACTCTCATCGCCTACGACCCTGTCTCCCGGAATCAGTCCCACAATTCCAATAAGGAGCAATATCACTTCCAGCACCAGGAGCAACCTGAATTTTTTATTCTTCCAGACTTCAGACTTTTTCCACATGCCAGCTAATTCCCTTTCTCATATTTTCCGTAATCCCATGGAGAAATATCCAGGTTTTCCGGCAGAAGACGCTCTTCTCCCTCCGGCTCCCCGCATTCCACACCATAAAGGCTTCTGGGCTCTCCCGTGCTTAGAATATCTCCCGTCAGATACTGAACAGACACCAGGGACAGCGCCGCGATCATCATGGCAAGCGACATGCCCACGGAGGCCTTTTCCTGCTTCTTCACCTGCCAGACCACCCCGCAGGTCAGCACAATAAAGCATAAAAGAACCATTGGCATCAGTCTGGAGGGCGACTGCAAACTGGCGATCAACCGAAAAAACACACCGTTTTGTTTCTGCAGCCAATCCCATGGGAAACAGTTCGTAGCCATCACTGCGACAATGGCACCTGCAATCCCCATACTTTTTTCAAAGCGACAGAATTCTCTGTCCTCCATCCTGTCACGGTATCTCCCCACAAAGACAAGCCACAAAAATATCAGCACTCCTGCTGTCACCGCAAAGCCAATACCCATCGGCTGCATATTTTCCGTCCCCACACCCGCTGTCCGAAAGGAGCTTCCGTTCAGAAAAAACAGCTGCAAAAAGACAGAGGGAAAAACACCTCCGCTCTGAATCATTTCACCGCGAAAGGCCGCCATGGAAAAAGCGCCTTCCCGCAGCCGCAGAAACAAAATCAGAAACAACCACAGATTGCACACCAGAAAAGCTGCCGCCGTCTTCAGCAGTACGATCAGCGCCGGTCTGC
>Ga0224737_10046_pt1 | contig 16343 bp, 14 predicted proteins | sample LIM_B_Water_Pos_FD_161632 | JGI IMG/M metagenome (GOLD analysis project Ga0224737, IMG submission 161632) | Enriched cells from gastrointestinal tract of the lab mouse from Pacific Northwest National Laboratory (PNNL), Richland, Washington... | ecosystem: Host-associated > Mammals > Digestive... | reverse complement strand
AACAACAGGTACCGCACAAGGGAGCAGATACGCAGGCTGCTAAAATATTAAAAAAATTTTTTCTTGCGCCAAATCCGGCAGATATACCACATGCAGACAAAACACGGGAAGCCTTGATTTTACTGGCTTCCCGTTGAGTTTGGTGTCAAACTTGAGAGTCTAACGCTCCTCCTGCAAAATGTCAAGCTTTTTTTCATTACCTCTGTTCTCTCCTGCTGCCCGCAAGCACTTTGTTTACAGGGCTGAAATAACAGTTCAGGTACGCCCCCACCATGACGATGTACATACAGAAATACATCCACAGCAATATGATAATGATGATGGAAAGGCTTCCGTAAATGCCGTAGGAATTACTGTAATTGATGTATATGGAAAAGACCCAGGAGAACACGCTCCACACCACCGCCGCAAAAGCTGCGCCGGGAATCTGCTCCTTGAACTTCAGACGCTCATCCGGCACATACGCATAGATCGCGGCAAACAAAACAGTCAGCACCACCCATACCACCATAAACCGAAAGTTCATGGCAAAGGTCACGATATCCTGCAGCAGCGGAAACCTGTACAGGGCAAGATTCACCAGCTGATTTCCGAATACATTGATAAACAGGGAAAGGATCACCACAATCAACATGACCACCGTATACAGGCTGGCAATGGCACGCACCACAAAATAATTCCGTTTCTCCTCCACCCCGTTCACGGCGTTCAGCCCCCGCATCAGCGCCAGAACACCCCTGGCCGCGGACCAGATTGTTGCGATGATCGCCACGGACATCACCCCCGCCGACCTGTCGTAGACATCGGAAATCAGACTTTCCGTCAAGGGAATCGCCATGTCAGGCACCACATCCGTCACTGCCTTCACCAGATTCTCCTCCGTCAGCGGCGTGTAAGGAAGAATCGCACAGATCATAATCAGCATGGGGACAATGGAAAGAAAAAAGAAAAAAGCAATGCTTGCCGCATGGGCGCTGATATTCTGTTTTTTCATCTGTGCGGAAAAGTTCATCCCGATCAGACAGAGCTTACGAATCACAGACCTCTCTCCTACTCATATATGTTTTTAACAGTACAGCCCTCATAAAAGAAGGCAAGGATATCTCCCGCGCTCCAACCGCTTTTTGCCATGGATCTCGCGCCGTTCTGGCTCATGCCAACTCCATGTCCGAAGCCGCCGCCGGTCAAGGTATATCCTACCACATTCCCGTCTTCTTTTCCAGCGGTTATCACAAAAAAGCCGCTGGGCAGAATCGTCGGACACTTTACCTTGCTGCCGTCCTTGCGCACGATCCTGCTCTCTCCGTTATTCAGCACATATCTGATATTGTGCTCCGTGATAACCTTGTAGGTTCCCTTCTCCGCTTCAATTATCAGCTCATCGGCAACACCGCCTGCTCCCCGCTTCGCGATACAGAGCTCTCTGATCTCACCCAGCCCGCCGATCTCCTCGCTGACATACTCTCCGTCCTTCAGTGTCAGCACCAGCCTGCTGTTGGCCGCATAACGCTTCTTCAGAATCTCCAGCATATACTCGGGATCCAGCTCCTCCACCTCATATGACCAACGATACCAGCCCTCTTCCACCTCAAAGTCATCCTGATTTTCGGAGCGGATAAATGCCGCAAAGGCCTCTTCCTCCCGAAGCTTTTCTCCCAGCTCTTCCGGCTCGGTGCCATCCGCCAGAACCTGCGCCATTGTAGTCTTGCTCAGATGCCTTGCGTGCAGATAAGTGATACGCGATGCCGCCTCCGTCTTCCACACGTTGGCATCACTGCCCACACCGCAGGAGGTGGAATAATAATAGGTTCCCGCCAGCGTATTCTCCGCCGTGTACAGCAGCTGTCCGTAAGTTTCCTTCACCGCCGTTGTAGTGCTCTCCTGCTCCAGAATATTGTTGTAAACCTGATAGGAGGTGCTGTCGTCCACATGAGCCCCATACTGTGGAAATCCTGCGTGCTCCATATGCCCGTATGCGTAGGTTCTGGCACAGACTGCCTGGGCCTTCAGCGCCTCCGCCGGATACTTTGACGGCATTTCGCTGGGCACCACACTGTAAAGATATTCCTCCAGCAGCACCTGGTTGACCACCGCAATACCGCCTTCCGTCCGCAGTAGCTCCATGGTTCCACGGTAAGAGGGTGTCCCCTGGCTTCGCTCCTCGCTCTTAAGGGTCACCTTTCCTGTCAGCACATCCGGCACGACCCAGACCCGTTCTCCCTCAAAATAAGGACTGTCCGCAGCAAACAGAATTTCCTCCCCCGCCTGATGCACCTCAGTCTTTCGGTCTTCATAGCTTCCATAGATCACGGAAAATCCGGTGTCTGCCGTCAGCACCGGCTGTGTATGAAGACTTCCGTTCTCCGCCGACCTGACCAGAACCCGGATATACTCCATGGCTTCCTCTTTCACCAGCAAAACACCGCAGATCTCTCCGTCCTCCAGGCACAGATCCGTAAAGCTGTAGCCGAATCGGATATCTCTGGCCGTACACATCTCCAGACTGTCATAAAGACGGTATCCCCTGTAATCCGCAGCCAGCGGAAGCCTTCCATAGCCCTCCACCTCTATCCAGTCCTCTCCCGCACCCAAAATCTTTCCGTTTATCTTCTCCGCCATGACACAGATCTCTGTGACCTGTCCGTCCGTCAGAGTCACGTCAGCCACCTGTTCCCGCACTGCCGTCCCGGGACGATATCTCTGACCGGTGTCCTGCTGCCCTTCCTCCAACCGGCTCCCGGCATCTGACTGATCTCCTCCGTCATACCGTTCTTCCGCTCCGGGTTCATCTGCTCCGCCGACCTCCCCTTCCGCATGGGACTGTCCTTCCCCGTCGAACCGGCTTTCCGCTCCGGACGCTCCGTTGATCTCTCCCCAGGGATAACGCTCCCGCTCCCCCTCCCGAAAGATCAGAATGCCTTCCTCGTCCTCCTCCATAATCCAGACGTTATGTAAAGTTTCCACCACCGGAACATGCGGCGGCGTGGAAGACTCCGGCTCCTCCGGCTCTTCCCGGTGCAGAAAAGCCCCGATCAGCTTCCCCAGCAGAAGCAGTATAATCAGCAGTACTCCCAGCAGACAGACAAAGGCCTTCAGCTGCATCCTCTGAGACCTGCTCAGCTTAAAATCGTCCCTGTTCAAATTTCCTATCCTCCGACCTGTTTCTGCGATTTTAAAAGAGCAGTCCACAGGGACTGCTCTTTTCTTCCGTATTGCAATTATCTGCTTTTCCCCAAAATGCCGCCCCTTGCCCTTTGACTCCTAGCAATGCTAGGTGGGTGACCGCAACCACGCTTTTGCCTTCCCTTCCGATCCTCCGAAGGAGTGAGGGCCTGACAGCCACTTGGCAATATAGGAATCCCGTTTAAAGTAAATGTAGGTTCAAAAATAAGCAAGAGTTATCGTGCATTTCAGGTTACACTTATTATAGCTGATTCCTCTTCGGTTTACAATAGCAAATTTTGACAAAATAGGAAACTATTCCATACACTTGTCAACCAGCTTATCAATCACAGGCACCTTCACGGTTCCCTGATTCAGCGCCTTCAATCCCAGCAGAAGGAACAGCAACGTTCTCACCAGATCCAGACCGTCTTTCAGCATGTATATGATATTGGAGACAATATCAATATAAAAATTGCCCCCGAAAATATTCAAAATGCTGCCGATAAAGCCAATGGCATCCGGGAGCAATCCCAGCACTGCGCTGAAGAACGCAAACAGAACCCACACCGCAACAGCCTTTATCGCCGTCTTCTTCAACCAGGCATTTTCCTCCATCAGAAGGATATAACCGCCCAGAATCACGGCTGCCGTCATTCCGCTGAAAAATCCCAGAAAATACATTGCGGCTCCCAGCACTCCGACCGAAACTCCCAACTTTGTCTTCTGCATAAACTTTTATCTCCCTTTCCTCACAAAAGAAACGCTTCTTCCTGCGAGATTTGTTTCACAACCACTCACATCGCACAAAACTCCGGGGAATCCCGTGCAAGTTGCCCTTAAGGCTCCTGCTGGGGCTCATCCTCCGCTGTCTGCGCAGGCGCCTCCTCTGCTTCCTCAGCAGTCTCGGAAACCGGCTTCACCACAGGCATGGGTGCGCCGCAGGCACTGCAGAAAGCCGAATTTACAGCCACCTCTGCACCGCACTTTTCACAGACGCTCACGCCCTTGATATCCTTGATCTGATGCTTATAGTCTCTGATCTTGTTCTCCGACTCATGAATAGCGGATACCAGCCTTCCGAAATCTGCCTCATGCTCCGCGTCATGAAGTGCCACATAAAGCTTTCCAATCTCAAGATAGTTGCTGTCAATTCTTTTTTCCTCGTCGTAAATGGCGGAATTGAGCCTGGCAATGTCTGCCACCTCTTTTGTTTTCTGAACAGCAGACTGACCGGCTTGAGAAAGTTTCTTGCCCAAATCGTCAAAAAATGCCATAATGATTCCTACCTTTCTTTTTCTTTCATTATAGCCTTTATCGGAACTCCATGTCAACCCTCATCTCGTTTCCTTTTACCGAGACCTGCGCCACGCTTCCCACCGCCAGCGGCATCATGGGCGGCCTGTGCCCCAGATCCGCATCCATGACCACCGGTACGCCCTTCCGCCCGGCCACCTCCAGTACCGCGTCAAAAGCATCCAGGTTCATCACAGGTTCCCCGTTTGCAGGTCTGCCCACGAGAAAACCGGAGGCATGTTCAAACCAGCCGGCCTGCTCCATCTGCCACATGGCACGGCGGATCCCGAACACATTCAGATCGCAGGCCTCCAGAAACCACAGAATCCCATCCTCCCTGTATTTGTCCGCAAACGCAGCCGTTCGGTCAAACCGGGTTCCCAGCAAATTTACCAGACAGTCCATGCAGCCGCCCAGAAGCCGTCCGGTGAACTGCAGTCCTTCGCTTTCCGGAACCTCCCTCCGCCCCAGAAAGCGCTTCAGCCGCAACGGCTCCGTCACATTGTAAGGCTCCAGAGGATGCTCCTCATCCTTAAGCTGTTCCTTCTCCCATCCTCCGTAGCCTGCCACAGACTTTCTCTCTCCCGTCAAAATCCCCATGGCATCCTCCAGCGACACATGCCAGGGTTCCATGCCGAAGGAGGATGCACAGGGACCGTACACGGAAGCCGTGTCTGTCAGCACCGCAAGGGTATAGGTCAGATTCGTATTGTCGGAATAGCCCATAAACCATTTGGCCTCCAGCCCGGCCAGCTTCTCAAAGTCCACAAAGGGCAGCACCTCGCACATCAGCTCTCCGCCCCCGCAGGAAATCAGACAATCTGCCCGTGAGGCAAACAGCTCCATCAGCTCCGCTCCGCATTTTTCCGGCGTATTACTGATCCCAACTCCCTGATCCGCATAACAGTTGGGCCCGGGAAGTGTCCGGTAACCCATGCCCTCCCACTTCTTCAAGGCCGCCCCGAAGGCCGTTCTGTAAGGCTCCGTGGCACAGCCAAAGGACGGCGCCGGAAACCCGATGGTTCCTCCCTCCTGCAAATATTTCGGATACCTCATCTCACACCTCCCCCGGAAACAGCCGGTCAAAGATCTCAAAACAGTCGAAGGTGGCAAAATAGTCCCGGGCCGTCTCCGCCCGGCGAATCAACTGTACGCTGCCGTCCTCACGCAGCAGAAGCTCCGCCGACTTCAGCTTGCCGTTGTAGTTGTAGCCCATGGAAAAGCCGTGGGCGCCGGTATCGTGAATGACAAGATAATCTCCGATCTCCACCTCCGGCAGCATTCTGTCAATGGCGAACTTATCGTTATTTTCACATAGAGAGCCCGTCACATCATATTTCCGGTCCAAGGGCTTCTCTTCCTTTCCCAGAACCGTAATATGATGGTAGGCTCCGTACATGGCAGGACGCATCAGATTCACCGCACAGGCATCCACACCAAGATACTCCTTATAGGTGTGCTTTTCATGAATCACCTTCGTCACCAGATGCCCGTAGGGCGCCATCATAAACCGCCCCAGCTCCGTATAGATAGCCACGTCGCCCATGCCTGCCGGCACCAACACCTCCTCATAAACCTTCCGCACGCTCTCACCGATCACCCGAATGTCGTTTGGCTCCTGATCCGGCCTGTAAGGAGTTCCGATTCCACCGGAGAGATTGATAAAGGCTATATGCGCCCCCGTTTCCTCCTTCAGCCGCACCGCCAGCTCGAACAGCTGTCTTGCAAGCACGGGATAATACTCGTTGGTGACGGTGTTGCTGGCCAGGAAGGAATGGATGCCGAAATGCTCCACGCCCTTTTCCTTTAACAGCCTGTAGCCCTCAAACATCTGAGCCTCGGTGAAGCCGTATTTGGCATCCCCGGGGTTGTCCATAATATCCGTCCCCAGAGAGAAGTAACCTCCGGGATTGAACCGACAGCTCAGCGTCTTCGGCAGTTTTCCCAATATCTTCTCCAGGAATCCGATGTGGGTAATGTCATCCAGATTGATGATTGCCCCGATCTGTGCCGCATAGGCAAACTCTTCCGCAGGCGTATCATTGGAGGAAAACATAATGTCCTCCCCCTCCATTCCCATGGCATGGCTGAGCATCAGCTCCGTCAGGGAGGAACAGTCGCTGCCGCATCCGTAATCCCGCAGAATCTCCATCAGGAACGGGTTCGGCGTAGCCTTTACCGCAAAATACTCCTTAAATCCCGGGTTCCAGGAAAACGCCTCCTTCAATGCACGGGCATTTTCCCGGATGCCTCTCTCGTCGTAAATATGAAAGGGGGTGGGATATTTCCTTGCAATCTCCTCCACCAGCTCCTTTGTCACAAATGCCTTTTTTCCCATTCCGTACTCCTCTTTTTCATAATTTCCGTTTCATAGACCTGAAAACCACTCAGGCGGCCATTCCATCACGGAATCATGGTTCCGGCGGATGTTCTTCCGCATATTCTCCCGACGCCGCGCGTGGGCTTTCCCACTCACAGCAGCGTGTTCCTCAGTTCCTCCGCCGTCATGGGGCTTAAGTACGCAGGAGCCACGTCAAACATGGTCTTGCAGCCCTTCATTCCCTCTTTGTTCATGCGGTACGCCGCCCTTGCACAGGCTGTCAGCACACATGCCGTAAACTCCGGATTGGAATCCAGCTTCAGACTGTACTCAATCCTGTGACTGTGCTCACCTTCTTTTCCGGTCTTGCCCGTCCGCAGTACAAAACCGCCGTGGGGAATCCCCCCATGGTTCCGCTGAAGCTCCTCCTCCGTAATGAAATGAACCGTGGTTTCGTAATCGGCAAAATAGTTGGGCATGGATTTTATCTCTCTTTCAATCCGCGTCCTGTCCGCTCCCTCCTCCGCCACTACAAAACACTCCCTGGTATGCTTCTGTCCGGCAGTCAGCACCGGCTCCTCCCCCCTGCGCACGGCCTCCAGAGCCGCCTCGATGGGAACAGTATACTGTCTGGCATCCCTCACCCCCGGAATCCTGCGGATCGCGTCGGAATGTCCCTGGCTGACGCCTCTGCCCCAGAAAGTATAGTCGCTGCCTTCCCGCAGGATGGCACCTGCATAGAGCCTGTTCAAGGAAAACAGGCCAGGATCCCATCCGGCGGAGATAATCGCCACCTTTCCGCCTGCCGCCGCAGCCCGTTCCACATTTGCAAAGTGCTCCGGAATCCTGGCATGCGTGTCAAAGCTGTCAACCACATTGAAATCCTTTGCATATTCCGGCGTTTGCTGCGGCAGATCCGATGCGGAACCTCCGCAAAGTATCAGCACGTCAATGTCTTCCTTTTTGTCCCATACGGCCTGTGCGGGATACACCGGCGTCCCCCACAGCGTCTTTACCTCCTCCGGGTTTCTTCTGGTGAAAACGCCCACAAGTTCCATATCGTCGTTCTGTCTCACCGCACATTCGATTCCCTTCCCCAGGTTACCATAACCCATGACCGCAATTCTGATGATTCCCTTTTCTTCCATAATGATCCTCCCTGCTTTTCGCCTTCTGCTTTCTTGTCTTCCTGTCTTCTTATCTTCCTGTTTTCTTATCTTCCTGGCTTCTTGTCTTCTGCTTTCCTGTCTTCTTGCCTTCCTGTTTTCTTATCTTCCTGGCTTCTTGTCTTCTGCTTTCCTGTCTTCTTATTTTCCTGCCTTTCCGCTATGACTTCCCTTCCCGAATCCTGACCAGCTCTATCTCATTGCGCATGGCGTCCTTAAAGACTGCCACAAAATTCTTCTGGGCGCTGTAGAGACAAGTGTCCCTGCTGCCGCCCTCCACCTCGCCCGTCAGCACATAGGCAGAGTCAATGATCAGACGCACCTGACTCTCTCTCCCTTCGTTCATTCCGGAAGGAATCTCATAGAAAATAATCCCTTCCCGCAGCTCCTTCTCCCCGGCAAAGACAGCATCGGCATCTCCGGAGAGCAGCACCACCTTTCTGTCCAGTCGCACCTGCTCACCGATCTCCTCCCGCCATCTTGCCAGAAAGCCGCCGCTGGCGGAAAAATAAATCCGTTCCCTGGCGCCCAGCAGCATGTGATGAATCTTATCACAGATATGCTGATACCCCTCTACGGTAATATATCCCTCCGACTCCGCCGCAGGACCGGGGCAGTTTTTCACAAGCTGCTTCCCCACTTCCCTCAGATACCGAATCCGATTATCACAAAATTCCTCCAGCCCGACAGCGGTGTAACGCTTGGGCATTCCCTCCAGCACATAGGCCGCCCCATGCTCCGTCAGGGAAGCCAGCCCGTTGTAAACGTTGGAGCGGGAAATCCCCGTCAGCTTGGCTGCCTCGTACCCGGTGAGTTCACCGCTCTGCAGCAGACACCTGTAAAGCAGCGCCTCCTGCCTTCCCAGTCCGAACAACAATAATTTTTCTGTAAATTCCGCCTCCTCCATATCTCCTCCAGTAGTAGTACCTTATAGGAATACTATATAGACTGTCCCGAAATTTGTCAACAAAAAAATCAAACCTGCCCGTTGGGTGTTATCCGCAAAACAGAAAATACCGTCAAGGATACAAACTATAAAGCTTATCCTTCACGGCATTTTCTGTTTTTATATTTTTCTGTTTTTTGTATACCACTGAATTTTCTGCCTGCGGCAGCAGTCATCGAACATTTTCAATCTGCCAGTCAATGGGCGTTTCTCCGTGCTCCTCCAGAAAGCGATTCGTCTGGCTGAAAGGCCTGCTTCCGAAAAAGCCATTGTAAGCCGAAAGTGGGCTGGGATGCGCCGCCTTCAGAATCAGATGGTTCGGATTATCCAGCATCTTGGCCTTTGACTGGGCAGGCTTGCCCCAGAGAATAAACACAATGGGACGATCCTGCTTGTTCAGCGCTTGGATCGCCGCATCCGTAAACTTCTCCCAGCCCCTCCCTTTGTGAGAGTTCGCCATATGGGCGCGAACCGTCAGCACCGTGTTGAGCATCAGCACTCCCTGACTGGCCCATTTTACCAGATATCCGTTATCCGGAATAAAACAGCCCAGATCTTCGTGCAGCTCCTTATAGATATTTACCAGAGACGGCGGAATATCCACCTCCGGCTTTACGGAAAAGCAAAGCCCATGGGCCTGGCCCACATTGTGATAGGGATCCTGGCCGATGATTACCACCTTCACCTGACTCAGCGGAGTCAGATGAAATGCGTTAAAGATGTCGTCTGCCGGAGGAAACACCTGCGTCGTGTTGTACTCGTCCAGAACAAACTGATACAGTTCCTTGTAATAAGGTTTAGCAAACTCCTGTCCCAGTTCCGTCAACCAGTCATTTTCAATCATTGCCATATAAACCACATCCTTTCCGGGAAATCAAAGCCGCACGCTGACCCCTCTGTCCTGCAGATATTCCTTCACCTGCCTGATTTCCAGCTCTTTAAAATGAAATAGTGATGATGCCAGCACGGCTTCCGCACCGGCCTTCGTCAGCGCATCATAAAAATGCTCCGGTCTTCCGGCTCCTCCGGAAGCAATAACAGGGATACTGACCGCCTCAGACACCGCTCTTGTCAGCTCCAGATCGTATCCGGCCCTGGTTCCGTCCGCGTCCATACTGGTCAGCAGAATCTCTCCCGCCCCCAGCTTTTCCGCCTTCACTGCCCATTCTACGGCGTCGATGCCCATATCCACACGCCCGCCGTTTTTATAAATATTCCAGCCGCTCTCATCCGCCCTTTTCTTCGCGTCAATGGCCACCACCACACACTGACTGCCGAATCGGTCGGCTCCGTCAGATATCAGTTGGGGATTCATAATCGCTGCGGAATTGACCGCTATTTTGTCCGCCCCCTCCCGCAAAATCACTCTGAAGTCTTCCACCGTGCGCACGCCGCCGCCCACGGTAAAAGGAATAAACACCCGGGCCGCCACCTGCCGCACCCACTCCAGCTGTGTGGCTCTGTTGTCCGCAGATGCATTGATATCCAGAAATACCAGTTCATCCGCACCTTCCCTGCTGTATACGGCGGCAATCTCCGCAGGATCGCCCGCATCTTTCAGGTTCAGAAACCGAACTCCCTTCACCACTCTCCCGTCCTTTACGTCCAGACAGGGGATCACTCTTTTTTTGTGCATGCTCCTACCCCTTTGTCACCCTGATGAAATTGCGCAGTATCTGCAGGCCCGCGTCAGCACTTTTCTCCGGATGAAACTGACAGCCAAACACATTTCCTTTTTCTACGGAAGCATCGATCATCAAACCATATTCCGCGCGCGCTGTAACCACCTGCTCTTCCCCGGCCCGAAGATAATAGGAATGCACAAAATAAACAGATGTATGATCCGCCAGCCCCTCAAACAGCCTTCCCTGCCGCGGAAACTGCAGATCGTTCCAGCCCATGTGAGGAACCTTCACCCCCTCCTGCGCCGGAATCCGCATTACCTTTCCGTCCAGAATATGAAGTCCCTTCACCCCAGGGCTCTCCTCACTGCTCTCAAACAAAAGCTGCTGCCCCAGACAGATTCCCAGAAAAGGGATCTCCCTTTCCACACACTTCCGGATCACCTCTTCCAGCCCACGGGCGCGAAGTCTGGCCATAGCGCCTCCAAATGCTCCCACACCCGGCAGGATCACTCCGTCCGCATTCAAAATCTTCACGGGATCTTCGGTAACGATGGTCTTCTCACCCAAAAAATCAAGCGCTTTCTCCACACTGCCGATATTTCCCGCGTCATAGTCGATGATGGCTATCATGGCTTTCGTCCTTCCGTCTCACTGATTATCTATAAAGGTATCCTGCCCCAGCTCTTCCTCCTCCGGCAACGGATCACTCATACCGTCGTCCACATCCGTATTCTCCGGCGTCACAGGCTTCTCGGGCGCATCCCAATTGTCATAGGTCTTTCCTCCGGCAATGGCAGTGACAATCCTCGTGTACTGAACATCACTGCGTTCTGCGGCAATCTCCCTGACCTGACCCTCTGTCAGCCCATATTTGCTCTCCAGAATATTCAATATGGTTGCATAGTCCGCAGCCACATCAGGCCCGGCATTAAACCGCTCCGCGTACTCATACAGCTCGGGATAACTGTTCACCGTCTGAATCAGACTGTCAAGCGCCTTAACCTCCGATCCTTCCTCCACGAACATCTCATATTCCCGCATCCACAGCCTGATATACAGAATGCTTTCGGACTTACCGAACATAATACTCTCCGACTCGGTCAGATCCTTCCCGAACAGATTTGTATAACAGGTCCGGTAATCCCCCTCATAATAGGCGGTACGCGCCGTCTTCTTATCTGTGTACTCCGCTGCCGCATTGACAAACACAAACAAAAGAACCCCCAGCGAAACACCGATCAGAAGGATCGGCAGCACCCGCTTAAAGGAAATCTTTTTCCCGGGTGTACCGGTGTTCTCCTTCGGCGGCTTTTCCTTTGGCGGCTTTTCCTTCTTCGGTTTCGGTTCCTTCTTCGGCTTCTCTTTTTTGGGCTTCGGTTCCTTCTTTGCCTTGCCCTTCTTTCCTCCGGAACCCTTTCCGCCCTTTTCCTTGTCAAGATCCTTCAGAATACCCTCATTCTCCTGAGAAAGTTTGATATCCTCGTTTTCCTCTTCCGGATCCTCCTCCGACAGGAAATCCATAAGCTTTGAAAGCAGAGGCTTCTTCCCTTTTTCCTCCTGTCCGGCGCTCTTGTTCCTCTCCGGGATAAACGCGTCGGCCTCCGCCGAATCCACCTCCAGGAAGTCCGGAAAATCGGACGCTCCTTCTCCCTCCAGAAGCGCGGCATCCACATCATCGTCACCGAACAGACCGTCCAGGCCAAGCCCAAGATCATCCTCGCCTTCCGGGGCTTCAGCGGCAGCCTCCTCCGCTTCGGGCTCCGGCCCTACGGCATTGTCAATAATATCCTCCAGCTCCGCAAGAACAGGATCCTTCTCCCCACCGTCAAACAGTAAATCGTCCTCCCCGGCCTGGGGCATTTTCTCACCGCCGACTTCCGTAATAATCGAATCCAGTACGGACATATCCGGCTCCGCTTCAAAATCCTCCGAAAGCATCGGTTCCTCTGCCTTCACCTGATTTTCCGGACTCTGCCCCGGTTTTGCGCCCTTCTTTCGAGCCGCTTTTGCCGCTTCCTTTGCAGCCTTCTTTTCCGCCTTTCTTGCAGCAGCCTGCTCTTTTTTCTCCTGACGCTTTGCGCGTGCAAGCTCCTTTTTTTCCCGGGCCGACATTTTTTTATTCTCCGCAGTGTCTTTGCGGTCGTTTTCCGCAAGACCAACGCCCTCTGTTTCTTCCCCGGGCGCATCCTGCGATACTTCCACAAACAGATCGTCCACCGCCTCGTTTCTGTCGGACTTGGTCAACAGCTCCTGTATCTCCTGGAGTTCACTGTCGTCGCTCTCCTCAAGCATTTTCAGCACATCTTCATCCGACAGATCTTCGTCCGAACTCTGCAAAAAATCCTCCGAAACGGATTCATCATTGGAAACCAGCAACTTTTCAATCTCTTCTTCGGTCATCTCACTGACCGAGTCAAGATCCAGAGAACCGGACATATCACCGATTTCCTCTTCCCCGTCCAGTTCCCCCAGAATATCCGACACATCCGTCTCATCCCAGTCCCCGTCTACAGCCGATTCCGCCTGAATATCAGCCAATTTTCCGGAACTTTCTGATAAATCTTCCGGCAGCTCTGACTCTCCTGTTCCTGTCAAATCCTCTCCCAGATCCGCTTCCCCGAGATCCAGGCTCTCCAGATCCAGGTCTCCAAGATCCTCCGGCAGCTCTGACTCCCCTGCTTCCATCAAATCCTCTCCCAGGTCTGCTTCCCCGAGATCCAGACTCTCCAGATCCAGGTTCTCAAGATCCCCGGAAAATTCCGCCTCTCCCATCTCTCCGTCCTTTGCCATATCTTTTAACAGGCTATCCAGATAATCCTCTTGTGAAGGCATAACTGTCTCCTCAACTTTCCTCTCAATCTATTTCCATTACCCTAGTTTAACACAGGTTCTTCAACCATTCAACTCCATTCCGGGGAATTCCACATCCTTTTCCACTCAATTCCTCCGTCAGCTGATACAGGGATTCATTGACACGCACAAGCCTTGCCTTCTTATTGAAGAAGACTACCTTTTCAAAGGGCCAGCGAATCACGGTAGGATAACGCATACCGACTCCCAGTTCAAGAACCGTCAGGTTTTTGTTCAACGTACCCTGCAGCCATTTGGTATACAGCTGCCACTGTTCCAGATACCCCTTCTCGTCATAATCATCTGTATGTACCGTATTCAGAACCATGCGCGCTCCGCACGCCGGACAGACTCCCAGCATAGAAGCCCGGTCTCCGGTAAGCTTTCCCTGCGTCAGCCCCTCAAACACTTCCAGAAGAAACTTTTCATCCCGCTCCTCCAAATTGATTGGTGTTTGTCCGCAGCCACCACTGCACTGTTTTTTCCGATTGGAACCACAAGGCATAACCACACGATTCTGCTTCCATTGTTTCAATTCTATTCTGCGGTTCATTGCTGTAGATACAATAAAATAATTTTTATCCTCCAGTAAAACCGCCAGTTTCTCCAGCGCAGCCTCAATACTCCATCCACTTTTTGCAAGACAGTACTCCGCCCAGGCGGGCTCCAGCCAACCGATTCCCGCTTCCCGCATAAGCTCCAGTCCCCTCAGATATTCCGGACACGTCTTCAGCTCCCTGCCGCCGTCAAACTCTTCTCCCAGCCCTACAAGAACAAGATCCGCTTCCCCGATTGCGGCTATTATGTCTCTCGTCTCCATTTCCTTCCTCCCCGCCGTAACGAAACAGGCCTGATACACATCTCTTTTCGCCCCATCAAATAATCGCCCCGGAATCTTTCGTTTTCCTCCTGCCCGCTGCTTTCCCCAACAGGCACAACCTTGTAATCCGGGAGCTCTGCCCCTGCCTATTCACGCAAAAAGAGCCGGGACATCTCCCAGCTCTTCCCTGAAATCTCTATTTATCCAGATGATACTCATCTACAAGCTGATCAACTATTTTCACCAGGTTGCCGATCTCCGGCTTTGACAGCTGTGCATCAGCCCCCAGGGACTCACCCTTCTTTTTCATCTCTTCATTTACCAGCGATGAGAAAATAACAATGGGAATATTCGCTGTCACCTCATTCGACTTCACAAGCTTTGTCAGTCTGTGTCCGTCCATCTCCGGCATCTCAATGTCAGTGATAATCAATCTCACATGCTCACTCAGCGTGCCGTCCGCCTTGCACTGACAGATTACATCATACGCCTTCTGCCCGTTCTCCGTGTGAATCAGATTATCATATCCCGCCCTTTTCAGAGAATCCACAATCAGCTTGTTCAGCAGAGCGGAATCCTCTGCAATCAGAATGGGCACATTGCTCCTCTTCCTCTCTCCCAGCTCATTGATCTCTGAGATTTTCAGACCGGTCTCCGGATTAATGTCAGACACGATCTTCTCAAAATCAAGAATAATAATCAGCTTACCGTCTCTCTTGATAATTCCGGTAGAAACGCTCTCGTCCGTCGTGGAAATGGTTGCATCCGGCTTGATGATATCCCGCCAGGACACCTTATGAATCCCCAGCACACTGTCAACATGAAAAGCAAGATCCAGCTTGTTGAAGTTGGTCAGAATAAACAACCCGGAGGAATCGGAAGTACCCTTTCCGAGACAATTCTTCAAATCAATGGCGGTGATCATGATATCACGCGGCATAAAAATGCCCTCAATGCTGGGATGGGAATTGGGAACAGGCGTCACTGACTGATAAGGAATAATCTCTCTGATCTTAGCCACATTGATGCCATATGTGTTGCTGCCCAACGTGAATTCCAGAATCTCCAGTTCATTAGTTCCGCTTTCCAATAAAATTTTTGTATCCATCTTTCCACCTCGTTGCTTTTGTCAAGATTGCCATCCGGCCGTCTCTTGCCCTGAATACTGTCATTTTACCATACTTAACCGGAAAATGAAACTGTTATCTGAAAATTTTGTGCGAATTTTTTCCCCTGCAGGAATTCCTCTTCTAAATATTCTCATTTTGAATGGTAGCTATGATATTCCGCCTGTTGATCTTCCCCATGGAATAACGCATGATACAGAACAACAGCCCAAAAACCGCGGCAGCCGCAATCAGAATGCCTCCCAACGGGAAAAGATACCTCGCCTCCAGGCCAAATCCCATAGTATAATGAAATGCCAGTGAGATCAGTATTCCCATGGGGATTCCAAAAAGCAACGATTTTCCTCCGTAAAACAGTCCTTCCAGCCAGATCATCCGCCGGAACTCCTTTCCCGTCATTCCCACAGACCTGCACACCGCAAACTCCGGAGCACGCAGTTCCATATTTGTGGTAATGGTATTAAATACATTGGTGACACCGATCAAAGAAACCACAATGATAAATCCATAGAGGAAAAGTGCCACTACCAGATACAGACTCCTGCTGGAACGATACGACGCTTCATAATTATATATTTGGAAGTCTATCAGGTTAATCTCTCTGCGAATGGTCTCCTCCAGGGTATCTGCATCTCCACAGCGGATAAATACACCCGTATCCCGTGTCCCGCTGCCCGCACAGCAGGATTCCCAAAGGCTGTCGCTGACAATCAACACAACACAGTTGTACACGCTTCCGCCCATACACATTGGCTTCTGATCTGTCTGAAGCAGTACCGGAATCCGGAACTGCTTCCCCGTCTCCCTGTCCTCAAAACCAATGATATCTCCCGGCTTATATCTGGCCACCTCTCCCTCATAATGGTATCTCTTACCGTCAACATATCCGTCCGTCACAAAGGGCGCCAGCACAACAGCACTGTCCCTGGCTTTTTCCACATCTGCTCCCACCTTTGCACAGTAGCGCTTATACCCTTCTTCCCCCAGACTCATCACCAGAAAAGCCGCATATTCTCCTTCGTCCTGTTCCT
>Ga0224737_10045_pt1 | contig 16901 bp, 10 predicted proteins | sample LIM_B_Water_Pos_FD_161632 | JGI IMG/M metagenome (GOLD analysis project Ga0224737, IMG submission 161632) | Enriched cells from gastrointestinal tract of the lab mouse from Pacific Northwest National Laboratory (PNNL), Richland, Washington... | ecosystem: Host-associated > Mammals > Digestive... | reverse complement strand
GGGGAACGCTTCATGTGGAGACGCTGGGAAGAGGATTTGCCTGGCTGGATACAGGGAATCATGACGCGCTTCTTGATGCCTCCGACTTTGTAGCTGCGTTCCAGAAGAGGCAGGGACTCTATATTTCCTGTATCGAGGAGATCGCCTACAAGAGAGGGTTTATCAGCAAGGAACAGCTGCTGAAGCTGGCGGAGCCGCTGATGAAGACAAATTATGGAAAGTATATGGTAGAGGTAGCAAATGGACTCTAAGCTGCGCAGGATGACAATTTTGGCGTCTATGGCGGTGATTCTGCTGGCGGCAATGCTGGTGCTTTACGTCAACCGGGAGCGGGGAGAGAGGCCTGCGCCTTCTGAGCCGGAGCCCTCTCAGTCTGTGGAGCTGCAGGAGGAACCGGACAGCGGACAGATCGGCAACGATCTGAAGGCTTTTCTGAGAGACAACACCTTTTTTGACCCGGAGCTGAATCCGATTCTGGAAGCGGCGCGGGATGATATGACACGGCTGTCGCTGGTTGTTACTTCTGTGGAGAAGGATCTGCGGGTCAGGGTCGTGGATATGTCCGGGGAACCGGTGACAGGTGAAAGCTTTTTTATCAGTCTGGACGGAGTCGGGGAATACAAGGATCTGGATAAGGACGGAGTGATATACATAGGCGGTCTGACGGCCGGGGAATATTATGTGGAGCTTCTTCCGATTGCCGGTTATCATGTGCCGGAAAATGAGACGCGCGTGAGGGTGAAAGATAAGGTGGAGTATCTTGCCATTGACGATATTTCGCTTCTCATCAGGACAGAGGCGGATATCGACGCGGAAGCGGAGGATACCGCCGTGGCAGACGCGCTGGAGGATGCCGATAAGACCGAGATCAAAAAGTTTCAGAAGACAACAGGAAACAGCAGGCTGGGCATTGATGTGTCAAAGTGGAACGGTGAAATAGACTGGGACAGGGTGCGCAGCGCGGGAGTGGAATATGCCATCATCCGTGCGGGCTATCGCGGTTCTGTCACGGGAAGCCTGGTGGAAGATCCATACTTTGCCGTCAACATGAAGGGAGCTGCCGCCAGCGGTCTGCCGATGGGCGTCTACTTCTTTACCCAGGCGGTAAATGAAGTGGAGGCAGTGGAGGAAGCGTCTGCAGTGCTGGATCTGGTGAAGGAGTACAAGCTGGATTTCCCCATTTTCATCGATACTGAGGGCGCCGGTGGGAACGGCCGTGCCGACGGTCTGGACGCCGATACCAGAACCCTTGTGTGCGAGGCGTTCTGCAGAACCATTGAGAATGCCGGCTATGAGGCCGGGGTATATGCAAGCCGCAACTGGTACAATAATAATCTGCATACGGACAGGCTGGATAATGATTACTGTATCTGGCTTGCGGAATACCGCGGTGTGCCGCTGTACCAGGGCTACTACCAGATGTGGCAGTACACCTCCAAGGGAAAAGTAGACGGCATCGAAGGCAACGTGGATATGAATATAAGCTACTACTAGAAAATCAAGCGGCTGCGAAGCAGACATTTGATTTTCAGTAGTAGCTTAGCGAAAAAATCAGAGAGCGCGAAGCGCGGAAATTGCGAAGCAATTTGATTTTTGAGCAGCCATGCGGGAGACAAGAAAATCAAGCGGCTGCGAAGCAGACATTTGATTTTCAGTAGTAGCTTAGCGAAAAAAACAGAGAGCGCGAAGCGCGGAAATTGCGAAGCAATTTGATTTTTGAGCAGCCATGCGGGAGACAAGAAAATCAAGCGGCTGCGAAGCAGACATTTGATTTTCAGTAGTAGCTTAGCGAAAAAAACAGAGAGCGCGAAGCGCGGAAATTGCGAAGCAATTTGATTTTTGAGCAGCCATGCGGGAGACAAGAAAATCAAGCGGCTGCGAAGCAGACATTTGATTTTCAGTAGTAGCTTAGCGAAAAAATCAGAGAGCGCGAAGCGCGGTTCGGGAGTCCCACCTGTCTGTCACTTTGTTCGACACGCTTTCGCTTGGGTCCTTGCAGCAGCGGATGCTAAGCTCGAAGGGACCTCGCTAAGCACCGGCGCATGGAACAGTCTCACAAAGCGACAGACAGGCGAGCCTCCCCGGAAACCAGCTGAGTTATTGATGTAGGGGCATAAGTGAAAATTACGGGGTAGGTCGGAGAGCGCGAAGCGCGGCCTTATAAATTTAGATGAAAAAAATTGTGACGATAGGGAGGAAGAGGAAAGATGGGAAAGATGACGGTGGAGACCTGTGAGATTGAGGGGCTGAAGATTATTACCCCGGCGGTTTTTGGAGATGCCCGGGGATATTTTTTTGAGGCGTATCAATATGAGGATTATAAGGCGGCAGGGATTCCTGATGTCTTTGTGCAGGACAATCAGTCGGCATCCAGAGGGGGTGTGCTGAGAGGGCTGCATTTTCAGATCCAGCATCCCCAGGCCAAGCTTGTCAGAGTGCTTCGGGGAGAAGTGTTCGATGTGGCGGTGGATCTGAGGAAGGGCTCGCCTACCTACGGCCAATGGCACGGAGAATTGCTGTCGGAGGAAAATAAGAAACAGTTTTTTGTGCCGGAGCATTTTGCTCATGGCTTTCTCGTGCTTTCCGACTATGCCGAATTCTTTTATAAATGTACGGATTATTATCATCCGGGAGACGAGGGCGGGATCATGTACAATGACCCGGCTATCGGCATTCAGTGGCCGATAAGGGAGGGAATGGAGCTTATTTTTTCGGAGAGAGATACCAAGTGGGGCGGGATTGACAGCCTGGAAAAATAAAATAGCCTGCTTTGGCGGGCAGATGGGAGTTAGTGTGAAAATCAGCAAAAAAGGCGGGATAGCCATATTTTCGCTTCTGGGACTGGCCCTGGCGGTTATCATTATAGTGCATGAGAATACAGGTCCTGCCGCAGACCCGCAGCAGGAGCTGATTAAAAAAGTGATTTCCTGTGCCGTTATTCTGGCAGCCTGCATCATCTTTGCCAGGTGGTATGAAAAATTCACCACGCTTCCGGTGGAGCTTTTTCAAAACAGGCATCTGATCTGGAAGCTGGCAAAGAACGACTTTAAAAAGCGGTATGCGGGCTCTTATATGGGAGCGGTCTGGGCTATGATTCAACCGGTTGTGACCGTGGCCATGTACTATATTGTGTTCGATAAGATTATGGGCAACGGGATCAACCGGGGGACGGGAGATGTTCCGTTTGTACTTTTTCTGACGGCCGGACTGGTGCCATGGTTCTATTTCAGCGAAGCGCTGAATAACGGAACCAATGCCATGCTGGAATATAATTATCTGGTGAAAAAGGTGGTATTTAAGATCAGTGTACTTCCGATCATTAAGATTATAGCCGCTACCTTTATTCATGTATTTTTTATCTGTGTGCTGCTGGTGGTGGCTTCCATTTATGGCTATTATCCGACAGTGTACACCGTGCAGATATTTTACTACAGTGCCTGTCTTTTTATTTTTGTGCTGGCACTCTGCTATACCACATGTTCTGTGGTAGTATTTTTTAAGGACTTGTCACAGATCATTAATATTGCTCTGCAGATCGGCATGTGGGCGACTCCTATTTTGTGGAATATTGACGGACTCAGCGAGGGTTGGGTGATCTTTCTGAAGCTGAATCCGTTGGTATATATTGTAAATGGGTATCGGAGCGCGGTGTATGAGAGGGAATGGTTTTTTACAGATTTCTTTTCCACCATGTATTTCTGGATAATCACGGTGATTTTATTTGGCATCGGCGGAGCGGTATTCAGGCGCTTGAAGGTGCATTTCGCAGATGTATTGTAAGGAGGAAAGTGATGAGGGGATTGAAAAAGGCAATGAAATGGAAACCTGACGCACGGCTGGTGGCCGGAATGGCGTTTGCTGCATTTGTGCTTCTGATGATACCGCTGCTGCGAATTGCGATTTATTCGGTTCCATATTATGACGACTATAAATTTGGCGGATTCGTAAAGGGCTTTCTTACACAGGAAAGAAGTCTGAGGAGTGCCTTGCAGGGAGCGTTATACTGTACGAAAACAAACTGGTATGCATGGCAGGGAACGTATTCTGCCAGCTTCTTAAATTCACTGATGCCAATGGTATGGGGAGAACAGTACTATTTTTTAGGGGTAGTGTTTCTGATTTTGGTATTACCCGTGTCGATAATGGTGCTGGTCAAGGTGCTGCTTCATGATGTGCTGAAGGCGGACTGGCCTTCCTGCGTTGCGATGCAGGCCGCAATGGCGGCTATGGCAGTAGTGCTTTTGTATTCCCCCCAGCAGGGGTTTTACTGGTATGTAGGCGGAATGAGCTATGTGGGAATGCATTCTTTTCTTATGCTGACGATTGCGGCATGGATTAAGCTTTTGGTCGGGGCAGGCAGAGTCAAAGCAATTTTATTGATGCTATGGTCCCTGGTCGGGGCAGCATTGGCGGGGGGCGCTACCTATGTGACGGCTCTTCAGGGTCTGTTAATCTGTCTTGGGCTTGTGGGACTGGGAGCAATTTTGCGGAGCAGACGCACATGGCTGTTAGTACCGTCGTTGTTGGTTTACGGATATGGCTTTTTTAAAAATGTTACGGCGCCCGGGAACCAGGTGCGGGCCCGCTGGTATGTCGGGTGGGGGTATCCGCCCATAGAGGCTGTGTTCCGCTCCTTTTTGGAGGCATTCAGCCATTTAGGTGAGTTTTCCGGATGGATCACGTTGGCGTGTCTGATTCTTTTTGCTCCGATCGTCTGGCGCATGGTGTGTATGTCTAAATTTTCATTTCGGCTGCCGGGTCTGGTGCTTGCCGCATCCTTTTGTCTCTATGCGACGGGATTCACGCCCACGCTTTATGCCATGGGACATGGCGGCTATGGCAGAGTTTTAAATTGTGTAAAGATTACCTATCAGATTTTGTTGATTATAAATGAGGTGTATTGGCTGGGATGGCTGAGGGGGGTTCTGGATAGAAAAGGAAAGACTGTTTCAGGCAGAGGCGCGGTCTGGTGGTTTTATCCGCTTATGGGCGCAGTCATGCTGTTTATTTTTGCCTTTTTATCGCGCAGTCAGGCGGGATGTTATTCTTCTTATGGAGCATACTATTTTGTTCATACGGGAGAAGCGTATAATTTTTACCAGGAATACAAAAATCGAATAGAGACTATTGTAAACGGTGGGCCGGATGTAGTTGTAAAGCCATATGTTTACAAGCCATGGTTTCTTTTCATAAAGGATCTGGGGGAAGACCCGATGATGGATGAAAATCAGTCTATGGCCGCATGGTACGGTAAAAATTCCATATCGTGCATTTCGGAAACGCAGGAATAAAGCGCCGGATAGAGGTAAGGGTATGGAAGAAAAAGAGGTTCGGATCAGGATTCACGAGGTGGATGTGCCGGCTATCGAAGTGCGGGATGTAGAGAAAATTTACAAGCTGTATGACAGGCCCAGAGACCGGGTGAAGGAGGCCTTCGGGCTGGGGAAAAAGCAGACCCATAAGCTCCATTATGCCCTGAAGGACGTGAGTATGAATATTTACAAGGGTGAGACTGTGGGAATCATCGGTACTAACGGTTCCGGGAAATCCACCATACTGAAGATCATCACCGGCGTACTGACGCCTACCTCGGGAGAGGTGAGGGTGGACGGCAGAATTTCTGCACTGCTGGAGCTGGGCGCCGGTTTTAATCAGGAGTATAACGGAATCGAAAATGTGTATCTGAACGGTACGATGATGGGCTTTTCCGAGAAGGAAATCGACGAAAAGCTCCCGGATATCCTGGAGTTTGCGGATATCGGAGATTATGTGTACCAACCGGTAAAGACGTATTCCAGCGGTATGTTCGTGCGGTTGGCCTTTGCCGTGGCAATCAATATTGAGCCGGAAATTTTGATCGTTGATGAGGCGCTTTCCGTAGGAGATGTGTTTTTTCAGGCGAAGTGCTATCATAAGTTTGAAGAGTTTAAAAAGCTGGGAAAGACAATTGTTTTTGTGAGCCATGATTTGAGCAGCATCAGTAAGTACTGTGACCGTGTCTTTCTGCTGAACCGGGGTGCGCTTCTGGGGGAGGGCGCTCCCAAGGAGATGATTGACGCGTACAAGAGAGTGCTGGTGGGGCAGTATGAGGTGCCGGAAAAGCAGGAAAATAATGAGCTGCTGGAGGATCCGGAGCTGCGCAGGGCTGCATCAAAAAGAGCAGTCGGAAATAAGGGGGATTCTTCCCGGGAGGCAGAAGACGCGGCCGGAAAGCGTGCATCAAAGCATGGGGACGGAACATCTGACGGAGTACAGTCCGAGGGGAAAGTGTCCGGCACAAATGCGGCACATTCTGGTGCAGAACCGGAGTCCCCAGACACTCTGTCTGCTGCAGAGAAAAACCCGAATGCGCTGGAGTACGGTACAGGCCAGGCCAGAATCGTGGAATATTATGTCACGGACGACCGGGGTGTTCGGACGACAGCCGTTATCAAGGGCAGCCAGTTTACCCTGCATATGCGGGTGGAATTTGGGAAACATATACCGGCGCCGATCTTTGCCTTTTCTATTAAGGATGTGATCGGAACAGAGATAACAGGTACAAATACCATGATTGAAAAGGCCTATTTGGAGAGCGGCGAACCGGGCCAGGTCAAGAATATCACTTTTACGCAGAAGATGAGCCTCCAGGGGGGAGAATATCTGCTCTCCATGGGGGTAACGGGATATAACGGGGACACCTTCGAGGTATATCACAGACTTTATGATGTCATGAATCTCACGGTGGTCTCTGACAAAAATACAGTGGGATATTACGATATGGATTCCGTGGTGTCCGTGACGGATGCGAGGTAGCTTATGACAGAAGAGATCGGCAGTGTAAAACTGGATTACAGCAAATATCCGGGGAAGGATTATTACTGTGACGGAGGAGTGGAGGATGAAATTCTTGAGATTGTAAAAAAGCACTCTCCCGCCGAATACGGAAAAGTAATTGAGGAGCGCAGAAGCTGGCCGGTTCTCTATCATTTGTCGCCGCTTCGAGAGAATATTGTGGACTGGCTCCCCATGAAAAAGACGGACCGGGTTTTGGAGGTGGGAAGCGGCTGCGGAGCTGTCACGGGGGCTCTGGCCAGGAAGGCCGGAAGTGTGACCTGCGTGGAGCTTTCAAAAAAGAGAAGCCTGATCAATGCAAACCGTCACAAAGAATGCAAAAATGTGACGATTCATGTGGGGAATTTTAAGGATATTGAACCGGAACTTCCGAAGGATTACGACTATATCTGCCTGATCGGCGTTTTTGAATATGCGCAGAGCTATATCGGAGGAGACACACCCTTTCATGATTTTGTCAAGATTCTGCTGCCTCATCTGGCGGAGGGCGGAAGGCTTGTCATTGCTCTGGAAAACAAGTACGGACTGAAATACTTTGCCGGCTGCAGGGAGGATCATCTGGGGACATGGTTTTCCGGAATTGAAAACTACGCCGACGGCGGAGGCGTGCGCACCTTCAGCAGGAACGGACTGGAAAAGATTTTGAAGAGCAGCGGAGCCGGGGAAACGCATTTCTATTATCCGTACCCGGATTATAAGTTTATGACGGCGCTGTACAGTGATGTCTATCTTCCCGGAAAAGGGGAGCTTACCAACAATTTTCGAAATTTTGACAGGGACAGGATGCTTCTGTTCGACGAAAAAAATGCATTCGACGGAATTGTGGAGGACGATCTTTTCCCTGTGTTTTCCAATTCCTTTGTTGTGGTGACAGGAAGGGAACCGGATGTAAAATATGTGAAATACTCCAATGACCGTGCGCCGGAATATGCCGTGAGAACAGAGATCGGAAGAACAGGAAATGAGATCCGGGTCAGAAAATATCCTTTGAATCCGGAGTCAAGGGAGCATGTGCGGGGGATGGCGGCGGCCTGCGGAAGGCTGACAGAACGGTATGCGGGAGGCAGACTGGAGGTAAATCGCTGTGAGCTGGCAGAGGAGGGAGAGGATGTTTTTGCCTGCTTTGAGTATGTACAGGGTACGCCGCTTTCCGAATTGATGGATCAGTGCCTTGAGAGGGATGATCTGGAAGGATTTCACAAATATTTCCGGGAATATGTGGAGCGCATCGGGTATCACAGTGAGTACCCGGCGGCGGATTTTGATCTGATTTTTTCAAATATCCTTGTGGATCAGGACAGGTGGACGCTGATCGACTATGAATGGACCTTTGGAAAGCCCATGGACACTGGAGAGCTTGCTTTTCGGGCGGTTTATTGTTACCTTTTGGAGAATGAAAAGAGAAAAAAGCTGAATTTGGATCGGATTCTGGAATCGCTTCACATTACGGAAGAGGATGCAGAGCGTTACCGGGAGCAGGAGCGGGAATTCCAGAAGTTTGTCACCGGAAATCGGATGGCCATGGCCGAGATACGGGATTTGCTGGGCTGTCGGATGATGGTTCCGCAGAAGCAGGCGGAGAAGTACCAGGACTCCGAGGCAGTGAATCGCGTCCAGATTTATGAAGACAGAGGAGAGGGTTTCCGGGAGGAGGAGTCACGTTTTGTCCCCGAAGCGTACCAGGGGGAAAACCGGATCGAGCTGGAGCTTACTGTGAGCGGCGAGGTGCAGGTTTTAAGGATTGATCCGGCCTTCGACAGCTGCGTGGTGAGAATAGAAGAGATGACATTTAACGGGGAACCGGTGCCTCTTGAGAAAAAGAAGGTGCTTCAGGTAAATGGGAGAATTGCCAGGCCGGCAACCTTGATTTTCCCCACCACAGATCCCAATATCAACATTGACCTGCGCAGGCTCTCAAGACAGACGGAAAACAGTCTGCGCCTGTGTATGGAGATTGTGCGGCTTTCGACGGCCATGGCGCAGGAGATGGCCGATGCGGTTAAGAAGCTGATTTGAATGCCCTTCAACGCGAAATCTTCACAGCCCTGATTTATATGCCCGCCAGGGCGGGCAGACGGGAGTTAAAGTGGGAGTAAAAAAGCTTGTCAAACAGGTATTGACGGAAAAAGAGAACCAAAAATATGAGCGTCTTTTGAAAAGGAGAAGGGTAACATACAACGACTGGCTTGCCGGACAGGAAAAGAGCGGGAAACAGGAAGCTTCCGAAAGAATCCGGGAAGAAGCGTTTCCGCAGGCGGATGGGGAAATGCGCTGCGCGTCGCCGGAGGGAGATTTTGTGTTGATACAGGCTGCAAAAGGCAGCATGGCATCCGGGGCGAAAGAAATCATTGAGCGCTATTTCGCGGAAAATCCGGAGGTACAGGTGGTATATGGGGACGAGGATGTCAGGAGGAAAGAGGGAGTATATGATTTTCCGTGGTTTAAGCCGGACTGGTCTCCTGACTTTCTGGACAGCTGTCTGTATTTCGGCAGCTTGACGGCAGTACGGCGCAGGCGTTGGGAAGAACAGAAAAGCTTATATGACCGTGCTTACCCGGGAAGCTGGCAGACCATTTTCAGCGATGAGGAGGACGGAAGCTGTGCCGTGACGGATTTTGCGGCCTATGAAAGATGGCTTCATGGCTGCGTGGACTGCGGCTACGCGAAGGGAAGAGGTGTGGTGGGACATATTTCTCGGATTTTGTTTCACGGGGAGAGCGCAGAGGAGCAGAGGCGTTTTCTGGAAGAGTCGGATTTCCTGCGAAATAAGAGACGCAGTCTGATGACGGATTTTAACGAAAGCTGTTTGAGTGGAAGACCGGCGCCTGTGGTGTCGGCAGTGATTCCTTCCAGGGATCATCCGGACATTCTGCGGCAGTGTCTGGAGGGCGTAAAAAAAGCGGCGGCGGACATCCCGCTTGAGGCAATCGTGGTGGATAACGGAAGCGAGGAGGAAAACAGGGTCGCGGTAAAACGGATGCTGCAGGAGATGACAGAGGGCCACACAGACGGAACGGGGATCGGCATCAGGTATGTTTACAGCCCCATGGAGTTTCATTTTTCCAGGATGTGCAATCTGGGGGCAAAGCAGGCAGAGGGGAAGCTTTTGCTGTTTTTAAATGACGATGTGTTTTTGGAGAAGGATTGTATCCGGGAGTGTGCTGCAAGGGCTGTCAGGAGCTACACGGGAGCCGTAGGCATAAAGCTTTTGTATCCGAATTCAGGTCGTATCCAACATGCGGGAATCACAAATCTGCCCATGGGACCGGTGCATAAGCTGCAGTTTTTGCAGGACGACAGAGATTATTATGGAAAGGCCAACAACTGCGGCCGGAATTATCTTGCGGTGACGGCTGCCTGTCTGATGGTGGAAAAGACGAAATTCATGGAGGCCGGAGGCTTCTGTGAGGAGCTGCCGGTGGCGTTTAACGATGTGGATCTGTGCTTTGGGCTGTATGAGCTGGGTTATCACAATGTATGCCTGAACAATATACGGGCCTTCCATCATGAATCCCTGAGCCGGGGAGACGACGAGGCGCCGGACCGACTGAGACGCCTTCTGGCGGAGCGAAGAAAGCTTTATGAACGACATCCGAAGCTGGAGGGCAGAGATCCCTATTATTCTGTATTTCTGAACAGAGAGGGATTGGATGTGCGGATTGCGCCTGCATATCTGACGGCGGGAAACAGAGTTCAGAGCGCTGCCGGACCGCGGCCGGTGAAGGATCTGGCAGACTGCCGGGAGGACAAATGTCTTCTTGTGCGGGTGGAGGACACAGGCGGCGGCAGGATCATCGGCTGGAGTGTTGTTCTGGGGGACAATAATGCGTGCTATGATAAACAACTTCTGTTTCAGCGGCTGTCAGGCGAGAGGGCGGAGGAACATGGAACGGAACAGGGACCTTTCAGGGAACAGAGCGGAGCCTGTGCAGACGATGGGCAGTATGGGATCGTACTGGAGGGGCAGTATCGTCCTGACCTGGAGGAAAATATGCCGGATCAGAAGAATGTGGCGCTGGGCGGCTTCCTTCTGGAAGTGCCGGATGGGGTTCTGCCGCCGGGGACTTATCGTATCGGGATATATGCGCGAAACCGTGTGACGGGGTTAAAGCTGATTAACTGGAGCAATCGTGAGTTTGAGGCGTCAAGGTAAAGCCGGCACAAAGAGGCGGCTTAGACGGCGCAGGGCGGCCGAAAAGAAAGCAGGAGACGGACATGGAACAGACAGACTACAGAGAAGAATATGAGCGGGAGCATCTTAAATGTGCGGAGCTGGCGGGGCGGATCGCTGATCTGGAGGCAAAAAACGAGGAGCTGGAATGGAAGCTGAACCGTATTAAAAAGAATCCGCTCTGGAAGGTGAGCAAGCCGGCCAGAAACGTTGTGCACTGGATCATCCGCCAGAAGGACAGACTGAAAAACTGCGGGGGCCCAAGAGGAGTGCTCCATAAGCTGGATTACAAAAAGAGGGAAAAGGCCGCCATGAGACAGTTCGGCACGGACAGTTTTCCCGACGAGGCCAGGGCGGCTGCAGAGCGGGAGACGGCGTTCCCCTGTATGGTAAAAATCAGCATTCTTGTACCTGTCTGGAATAACCAGCGTCAATTTCAAACAGAAATGTTGGATTCCGTCATGAACCAGACCTATCGGAACTGGGAGCTGTGTCTGGCGGACGGCTCGGACGAAGAGCACGCTTACATCGGAGAAATCTGCCGGGAGTATGCAAAGAGAGCCGACGGAAGAATCGTATACCGTCACCTGGAAAAGAACGGCGGGATCGCAGGGAATACCAACGCCTGTCTCGCCATGGCTTCCGGCGAATACATCGGGCTGCTGGATCAGGACGATATACTTCATCCCAGCGTCCTGTTTGAGTATGTGAAGGCCATCAACGAGCAGGGGGCAGACTATCTCTATTGTGACGAGACCACCTTTAAGGGCAGCGATATCAACCATATGCTGACCATGCATTTTAAGCCGGATTTTGCGCCGGACAACCTGAGGGCAAACAATTACATCTGCCATTTCAGTGTTTTCAAGCGCACTCTGCTGGACGGGAGCGAGCTCTTCCGGACAAAATTTGACGGCAGTCAGGATCACGACATGATTCTCCGGCTTACAGACAATGCGGAAAAGATCGTCCATGTGCCCCGATTGATGTATTACTGGAGATGCCATTCGGACAGTGTGGCGTCAGGAATCGAGGCGAAGCCATATGCCATCGAGGCGGCGAAGGGGGCGGTGGCAGAGCATCTGCGCAAGCATGGCTACGAATACTTCCGGATTGAGAGCACCAGAGCGTTTGAGACTATTTTCCGGATTCGCTATCAGATCATCGGCACGCCAAAGATCTCTATTGTAATAGCAAATAAGGATCATACCGGGGAGCTGCGCCGTTGTGTCACTTCTATTCTGGAAAAGTCTACCTATGACAACTATGAGATTGTCATTGTGGAAAACAACAGTACCACCGGGGAGATCCGGGACTATTATACTTCACTGCTGGGGTATGAGTATGCTGCAGATGCGGAAGTACAGAGAAGCCTTGACGGAAAAACAGCGGTGGTCACTTATAACGGAGCCTTCAACTATTCTGCGGTAAACAATCTGGGAGTAAAACATTCCACAGGAGAGTATCTTCTTCTTCTGAACAATGACACGGAGGTCATCACCGTAAACTGGATGGAGGAGCTGCTGATGTATGCCCAGCGGAAGGATGTGGGCGCGGTGGGGGCAAAACTCTATTACGGGGACAGAACCATTCAGCACGCCGGCGTGGTGATCGGCCTGGGCGCGCACAGAACCGCGGGCCACACCCATTATAAACAGCACAGACAGAATCTGGGTTACATGGGAAGACTCTGTTATGCACAAAACGTAACTGCTGTTACGGGAGCCTGTTTGCTGGTAAAGAAGAGCCTGTATGAGGAGGCCGGAGGACTGGACGAAGGCTTTGCCATCTCGCTGAATGATGTGGATCTCTGCCTGAAGCTGCGGGAAAGGGGGCTGTTGAATGTATTTACACCCTTTGCCGAGCTGTATCATTATGAGTCCGTATCCAGAGGACTGGATGACAACGGGGAGAAGGCGGAGCGCTATAACCGGGAATCTGCCTGTTTCCGGGAGAAGTGGGCGGCGCAGCTGGAGGCCGGAGACCCCTATTACAATCCCAATTTTTCACTTGACCGCAGCGACTTTTCGCTGAAGGTGGAGCAATAAACAGGTGGCACAGACAGGAAAGCTGTGATATAATGTGCTTATTCTGAAAAGCAAATAAGCCCTTCTGGGCAGAAATGAGGTAGAGGGAAATGAGCTTTATGGAGGAATTCAATTTCTGGTTGGAGGATGATTACTTTGACCAGAGCACAAAAGATGAGCTGCTGGCTATCCGGGATAACCAGGCAGAGATCGAGGAGCGTTTTTACAGGGAGCTGGAGTTCGGAACCGGCGGACTGCGCGGTATTATCGGCGCCGGAACCAACAGGATGAATGTTTATACCGTCCGCAAGGCCACACAGGGACTGGCTAATTTCATCCTGAAACAGGGGACGCAGGAAAAGGGTGTTGCCATTGCCTATGATTCCCGGAGAATGTCCCCGGAGTTTGCGGATGTAGCCGGGCTGTGTCTCGCGGCAAACGGGATCAAAGCGTATGTGTTTGAGTCTCTCAGACCTACTCCCGAGCTTTCCTTTGCGCTGCGTACCCTGGGCTGCACTGCCGGTATCGTTGTGACCGCAAGCCATAACCCTCCGGAATACAACGGTTATAAGGTATACTGGGAGGACGGCGCGCAGGTGACGGCGCCCAAGGATACCCAGATTATCGACGAGGTAAAGGCCATCAGGGACTTCCATGACTGTAAGACCATGGAAAAGGAAGAGGCTGTGAAGGCCGGGCTTTATCAGGTGATCGGCGGGGATATCGACGACAAATATATGGCGGAGCTGAAGAAACAGATCATTCATCCCGATATCATCAAGGAGATGGCGGAGGATATCAAGATCGTATATACCCCGCTCTGCGGAACCGGAAATCTTCCCGTGAGACGGGTGCTTTCCGAGCTGGGCTTCAAAAATGTGTATGTGGTTCCCGAGCAGGAGAATCCCGATCCGAACTTTACCACCCTGGACTATCCGAATCCCGAGGATCCCAAGGCATTTACATATGCGCTCCGGCTGGCGAAGGAGAAGGATGCCGACATCGTTCTGGCCACGGATCCCGATGCGGATCGGCTTGGCGTATATGCAAAGGACACGAAGACCGGCGAGTATGTTTCCTTTACGGGAAATATGTCCGGAATGTTGATTGCGGAGTATATTCTGAGGGAAAAGACGGCTACCGGAACCATGCCGGAGAATCCTGCGCTGGTGACAACCATTGTGACAACCAATATGACCAGGCCCATCACCGCCGCATATCATGTAAAACTGATTGAGGTTCTGACCGGCTTCAAGTTTATCGGGGAGCAGATTAAGCTGTTTGAGCAGACGGGCAGCAACCATTATGTGTTCGGCCTGGAAGAAAGCTATGGCTGTCTGGCGGGAACCCATGCAAGAGATAAGGATGCCATTGTGGCTGTGATGTGTCTCTGCGAGGTGGCTGCATATTGCAAGAAACACGGCAAGACCCTGTGGGATATGATGCTGGATACCTATGAAAAATACGGGTATTATAAAGAGAGTCAGTATACCATTACCATGAAGGGAATCGACGGGGCAAGGCAGATCGCGGAAATCATGGATAAACTCCGTCAGGATCCGCCGAAGGCCTTCGGTGCGAGAAAGGTTCTGAAGTTCAGAGACTATCAGACCGACAGAGCTGTGGATATGGAGACCGGACAGGAGACAAAGACAGGACTGCCCAAGTCAAATGTGCTTTACTTTGAGCTTCCTGACGACGAGTGGTGCTGTGCACGTCCCTCCGGCACCGAGCCCAAGATCAAGTTCTATATGGGTGTTAAGGGCAGCAGCCTGGAGGATGCAAAAGCGAGACTGGAGCAGCTGACCGAGGATCTGAAGGCAGAACTGTAGAGCTTTGAAAACGGATTCCCCGCCTGAACTGCATGGAGCGTTTCACAATCAATTTGCTGTGTCCGCCCCATGCAGAATCAGGCGGGGAGTTTTGCGGCTGCAGGAGGAGAAAGGCAGGCGGGAATTGTTGCCGGAAGGCGCCCGCGCCGGGAACAAGGGTGTATAGATGGGAAAATTCAGTATTGCCAACCTGAAAAAGACAGCATATTACCTGAAGCGAAACGGAATCCGGAAAACGCTGGAGGCCGTGGCGGAGCGCCTGGGCGGTGACGGGCAGCCGGATTATGAATGGATTCCGGTTTCCCCTCAGGTTCTGGAGAAGCAGAGAGAAGAGGCGGCAGGATTTTCCGGAGTGAAATTCAGCATTGTGGTGCCTGCGTACCGCACGCCGGAGCGTTATCTCCGGGAAATGCTGGAATCGTTGATCCGACAGAGCTTTCCCTGTTGGGAGCTGATTCTTGCAGATGCCACGGAGGATGACAGTGTAAAGTCCGTGGCGGAAAGCTACAAGGATGCACGGATCAGATATCACAGACTCCCTGCCAACAATGGAATTGCAGAAAATACCAATGTGGGAATTGGGCTGGCAGAGGGGGACTATATAGGTCTTCTGGATCATGACGATGTGCTGACGGAGAATGCGCTTTTTGAAATGGCGGCGGCTGTCCGGCAGGCCATGGAGCAGGGGATCTGCCTGCAGCTTCTGTATTCCGACGAGGACAAGTGCGACGGTGAAATGCAGACTTTTTATGAGCCGCACTTCAAGGAAAACTTTAATCTGGATCTGCTGTTGAGCAACAATTACATTTGTCACTTCATGGTGATGAAAAGAGAGCTGATGCAGATGCTCAGACTGCGGGGAGCGTATGACGGAGCGCAGGATTTTGACCTGGCACTGCGGGCTGCCGCAGTGCTTTCGGAGAAGGAGGAAGAGATCCGGCATATACCGCTGGTTCTCTACCACTGGCGCTGTCATGCCCGGTCAACCGCCGAAAATCCCCGGAGCAAAATGTACGCCTATGATGCGGGCCGCAGGGCGGTGGAGGCCTTTACCGGAGAACAGGGCTGGAAGGTGAAGGTGAAGGATACGGAGCATCTGGGCTTTTACAGGCTGGAATATCAGGGGAATATTTTTGAGATGCGTTCTGAGGTGGGAGCTCTGGGAGGAAGCCTGGTGTCCCGGGGCAGGATTGTGGGAGGCCGGATGGGCAGGGATGGCAGGATCCTGGATGAGGGACTTCCCGTGTCTCACAGCGGGTACATGCATCGGGCGGTTCTCCAGCAGGAGGCGGAGGCTTTGGACCTCAGGAATCTGGAACTGAGGAAGGAACTGTGGCCTCTGTTTCAGCGAGTGCTGGGTACAGACTACAGAGAGCTTCCGGGAACCGGGATTTTTGATGTGTCGGCGCTGCCGGAGGGAACGGATCCCGTCAGAGCCGGCGTGGAGTTGAGCGATGCGATTCGGCGGGAGGGCTATCGGCTTTTGTATCTTCCGGAGCGTGTGCGGAAAATTCCTTTTGCAGGAAGGAAGCGGGTGTGAAAAAGATAACGATTGTAATACCAAATTATAACGGTATGCGGTTTCTGAAGGACTGCCTGGATGCGGCGCTGAATCAGGAAAAGGGAACGCCGGAATATGAGATCCTGGTGGTTGACAACGGCTCCACGGATGGCAGTGTATCTTTTCTTCAGGAGGGATATCCGCAGGTGAGGGTGGAGGAGCTGTCGGAAAATACCGGTTTTTGTCATGCGGTAAATGTGGGGATCCGTCTGGCGGAGACGCCCTATGTGATTCTGCTGAACAATGACACAAAGGTGCGGGGAGGATTTGTAAAAGCGCTGTATGAGGCCATTGACAGGGAGAAGAATGCCTTTTCCGTCAGCGCCAGGATGCTGATGTGGGACAGGCCGGAACGGATGGACGACGGCGGGGACAGGTATTGTGCACTGGGCTGGGCCTACGCCAGGGGCAGGGGAAGGCAGGCGCGGGACTATTCCAGACGGTGTCAGGTGTTTTCCGCCTGCGGCGGTGCGGCT
>Ga0224737_10044_pt1 | contig 16943 bp, 13 predicted proteins | sample LIM_B_Water_Pos_FD_161632 | JGI IMG/M metagenome (GOLD analysis project Ga0224737, IMG submission 161632) | Enriched cells from gastrointestinal tract of the lab mouse from Pacific Northwest National Laboratory (PNNL), Richland, Washington... | ecosystem: Host-associated > Mammals > Digestive... | reverse complement strand
GGGCGCATTTTAGGCAATGTGACATGTAAGAAAAAAATTTTATCTGTTTCTGAGCAAAACATACAATCTGTTAAGAAATCTTTGTGAAATAGTGGTATGGTGTTGTAAAGAGATTTTAGGTATACTGATTTCAGGTTCAGTGATAAGGTGACCTGATAATTAATAAAGTAATTGCAAATATGAAAGGAGTTTCAACATGGCAAGTTTATCTTTGACAAATGTCTGCAAGGTGTATCCCAACGGTTTTGAAGCTGTTAAGGATTTCAACCTGCAAATCGCGGATCAGGAGTTTATTATTTTCGTAGGTCCTTCCGGATGTGGTAAGTCCACGACGCTCCGTATGATCGCGGGTCTGGAAGACATTTCCTCCGGTGAACTGAAGATCGGAGACAGGGTAGTGAACGACGTTGAACCCAAGGATCGTGACATTGCAATGGTATTCCAGAACTATGCTCTGTATCCTCATATGTCCGTATATGATAATATGGCATTTGGCCTGAAGCTGAGAAAGGTTCCCAAGGATCAGATTGACAAGATGGTTAAGGAAGCTGCCAAGATCCTGGATCTGACTCCTCTGCTTGACCGTAAGCCCAAGGCTCTGTCCGGTGGTCAGAGACAGCGTGTTGCCATGGGTCGTGCAATCGTTCGTAATCCCAAGGTGTTCCTGATGGATGAGCCTCTTTCCAATCTGGACGCAAAGCTGCGTGTACAGATGCGTATCGAGATCGCAAAGCTGCATCAGAGACTGGGCACCACCATCATCTACGTTACCCATGACCAGACAGAGGCTATGACCCTTGGTACCAGAATCGTTGTTATGAAGGACGGTGTGATCCAGCAGGTGGATACTCCTCAGAATTTGTATGAGAAGCCCTGCAATCTGTTCGTGGCAGGATTCATGGGATCTCCTCAGATGAACTTCCTGGATGCAACCGTTAAGGTTTCCGGTGATGTTGCTCATCTGGAAATCGCAGGACACAGCATTCCTCTTCCGGCAGCAAAGTCCAAGAAGCTGATCGATGGCGGTTATGACGGAAAGGTAGTTACCTTCGGTATTCGTCCTGAGGATGTATATGACTCCGAGGCGTTTATCGCATCTTCTCCTCAGCAGAGCGTATTTGATTCTACCGTAAAGGTATACGAGCTGCTTGGTGCGGAAGTTTATCTGTACTTTGATCTGGATGAGTTCCCGATCACTGCAAGAGTTGATTCCCGTACCACTTCAAGACCCGGCGACGCTATCAAGTTTGCGTTTGATATCGACAAGATTCATGTGTTCGATAAGGAAACCGAGCAGATCATTACCAACTAAACAGAAACATATGGGGGTGCTGGTGACAGCACCCCTTTTCGTTTGCTTTTTTACTTGCGAAGGTTTTGAAAATCAGGTATGATGAATCTATCAGCCTGTCTGGTGTGACAGGAAAGGATGTTTCATCCAAACACTGAATTGATGTCCGATGAAGCGGACAGGGAGGGACAAAGATGATTTCTAATCAGACAATTCAGACCAGTATTGACGAATTGAAGGCGATTACAAAGGTAGATTTGTGTGTATATGATATGTTCGGGGCGTTGGTTGCCTCCACCGTGAGTCAGGTGGAGATCGGCGGAGAGCTGATCAGCGGTTTTGCCAATTCGCCTGCGGACAGCCAGGTAATTGGTATCCATCATCTGCTGAAGATTACGGACGAAGGAGAACTGTTATATATCCTGGTGGCAAGGGGAACCAGCGATGACGTATACATGGTTGGAAAAATTGCCGTGTGCCAGATTAGAAATCTTGCCGTGGCATATAAGGAGCGGCTTGACCGAAATAATTTTTTCCAGAATCTGCTTTTGGATAATCTGTTACTGGTGGATATCTATAACAGGGCAAAGAAGCTCCATGTGGAAGTAGCCGTTCCCAGGGCAGTTTTTCTGGTGGAGACGGCACTGGAAAAGGACGGGATTGTCACGGAGCTGCTGAAGGGAATGTTTTCCAGCCAGTCCGGCGATTATATTACAGCGGTGGATGAAAGCAATGTGATTCTTATAAAAGCGCTGGAGCAGGGCGGCAGCCATGAAGAACTGATGGGGATTGCGGATACGATTGTGGCAATGACGAATGCGGAGGCCATGCTGAATGTCAGAGTGTCCTTCGGCACCGTGGTTCCGGAGCTGAAGGATGTATCCAAATCCTACAAGGAAGCAAAGATGGCGCTGGATGTGGGAAAGATTTTCTATGCGGAAAAGAATGTGGCGGCATACAGCACTCTGGGAATAGGAAGGCTGATTTATCAGCTGCCCATCAATCTGTGCAGGATCTTTATCGAAGAGATTTTTGGAGACAATGTGCCCGATGATCTGGATGAAGAGACACTGAATACCATCAATAAATTTTTTGAGAACAATCTGAATGTTTCGGAGACCTCGCGGCAGCTTTTTGTACACAGAAATACCCTCGTGTACCGGATCGAGAAGCTGCAGAAGAGCACCGGCCTGGATCTGAGAAACTTTGACGATGCCCTGACCTTCAAAATTGCACTGATGGTAGTGAATTATATGAAGTATTTGGATAATATGAATTATTAAGCGGGCGCAGTATGCATATTTTTGTGATTGAGGACGAGCAGACCCTGCGGGAAGAATTGAAAATATTGTTGGAAAACGCGCTGTACCAGGTGACGGCGCCGGAATGCTTTGAAGAGGTTGTCCGCCAGGTGTTGGAGGCGCAGCCGGATCTGGTGCTTCTGGATGTGAATCTTCCGGGGATGTCGGGTTTTGACCTCTGTATGCAGCTGAGACGACAGACAGAGGTGCCTGTGATCTTTCTGACGGGGCGTGCGGATCCCATGGATGAGCTGAACGGATTGCTGAAGGGCGGAGACGACTATATTCTCAAGCCCTATCGGGCGCCTGTACTTCTGGCAAGGATTGCGGCGGTGCTGAAGCGTACCGGAGGTATGGAGGCAAAAGAAGCCACGCAGTATGAAAAGGGCGGCGTGCAGCTGGATATAGCCAGATGCACGCTTGCCTGCGGAGAACAGTATGCTGATCTGACAAAGAATGAAATGAAGATACTGCATCTGTTGTTTCAGCATCAGGGAGTGTATGTCTCAAGAATGGATCTGATTGAATATTTGTGGGAAAACAGGATTTTTATCGACGACAACACACTCAGCGTCCATGTGGCAAAGCTCCGGGAAAAACTGAAGGCCATAGGGGCGCAGAACTTTATTGAGACCAGGAGAGGGATGGGATACCGCATATGAAGCTGACAGACTTCCTGAAGGACAGAGGAATGTTATTGCTCCTTCATCTGGTGTGTATGTGTATGACGGCGTTTTTTTTCAGGCTGACCAACTACAGCCTGACCAACACGGTTCTGTTTCTGGCCATGTGGGTGATTCTGCTGACTGTCTGGTTGGCAGTTACCTTTCTGCAGCGCAGAAGGTTTTTCCGGGAGGCGGAAAGGATACTGGAAAAGGTGGATCAAAGGTATCTTCTGGGGGAGTTGTTCCCGGATTCCTTTCGGCTGGAGGACAGACTGTACCGGGAGATGATCCGTTGTTCCAACAAATCCTGTATTGAGCGGATTCGCCGGGTTGAGGACGATAAGAAGGACTACAGGGAGTACATTGAAAGCTGGGTGCATGAGATTAAAGCGCCGATTACCGGTATCGAGCTGCTCTGTGCCAACAGGCGGAATGGTCAATCTGTGGAAACACAGCAGGGAATGAGGCTGTCTGCCGAGGGCTCGTACAGCGCGGAGGATTTGCGCACCATCAGTATGGAAAACCGGAAGATCGAAAATTGTGTGGAGCGGATTTTATATTACGCCCGTTCGGAAGAGGTCTATCGGGACTTCATGATACGGGAAGTCTGTCTGGAGGATATGGTCTGCGAGGTTCTGGAAAGGAATCGTCTGCTGCTGATTCAGAACGGCTTTAAAGTGGAGGTAAGCTGCAGGGATACGGTTTATACGGATGAAAAATGGATTGCCTTCATCTTGAATCAGATCGTGTTGAACAGTGTGAAATACCGGGGAGAAAGCCCGGTTCTGAGCATCCGTTCCAGAAGAGAGAGAAATGGTGTGATGCTGGAACTTGAGGACAACGGAACCGGTATCCGAAAAGAAGAGTTGTCCCGCATCTTTGAGAAGGGGTTTACCGGAAGCAACGGAAGAGCCCGGGAGGGATCTACCGGCATGGGACTGTATCTGTGTCGCAGGCTGTGTGACAGGCTGGGAATCGGTCTGTCTGCAGATTCCCGTTCCGGTGTGGGCACAAGGCTGACGCTGGAGTTCCCTGTCAGCAATTATATCTGTAATAACCTGGAAGAATGGCGCAGTGAAAAAGAGGATTGAAGTTATCTTACGAAAATTTAAGATAACTTCAATCTGTTTTTATACAAGAATATGGCGGCAGACGGTAGACTGATGTGAGACGCAGAAGAAATCAGCCAGGGAATGCCGGCCGGTTTGCGAGTGTCACAGAGCAGGTCCGCGGAAGCGGGAAGACAGGAGGAAAAATGCAGGACTATATTCGGATATGTGATGTGGAAAAATACTATGGAAACGAGTCAAATGTGACAAAGGCGGTGGATCGGGTCAGCTTCTGTGTGGATCAGGGGGAATTTGTGGGGGTGATGGGGCCTTCGGGATCCGGCAAGACAACGCTGTTGAACATGCTTGCCACCATCGACCGGGTGACAGCCGGACATATCTACTATGAGAAAACAGATATCACGGAGCTGTCGGAAAACGCATTGTCCGACTTTCGGAAAAACAATCTGGGTTTTGTGTTTCAGGACTATAATCTGCTGGACACGCTGACAATTGAGGAGAATATTATTCTGGCATTGACGCTGCAGAAGGACAGGAAGGGGGCGGATGGCAGCGGCATTGGGCGGAAAAAGAAACTGACACAGAGCTGTGAAGAGATCCTGCGTCTGTTGGGAATTGAGGATGTGAGGGAGAAGTTTCCCTACCAGGTGTCAGGCGGACAGAAACAAAGGTGTGCCTGTGCCAGGGCGCTGGTCAATCATCCCAGGCTTCTTCTGGCTGACGAGCCTACCGGAGCGCTGGACTCCAGGGCGGCACAGACCCTGTTGGAGACTTTTACCGACTTAAACCACACCATGAAGGCCACGATTCTGATGGTGACCCATGACGCATTTTCCGCCAGCTATTGCGGGCGTATTCTGTTTCTGAAGGACGGGAAAATTTTTCATGAGCTGGTTCGGGGAGACAGAAGCCGCAGAGTATTTTTGCAGGAAATCCTGGATGTGCTATCTCTGACGGGAGGTGAAATGACAGATGTTAAGTAAACTTGCGTTCCGCAATATGAAGCGTTCTGCCAGAGACTATCTGGTTTATACTCTCACCATGACGATAGTTGTCGCGCTGATGTATTCCTTTGGCAGCCTGTTTTTTCAGAACGAACTGGCAGACCAGGTCAATATGTTGGAGGATGTGGATATCATGACTGTGATGATCGGACTCGCCACATTTTTTATCGTATTGATCGTGGCGTGGCTGATCAACTACATGGTTCGGTTCATGCTGGAGAAGAGAAGTACGGAGTTTGGCATTTATCTGCTGCTGGGGATGCGGAAGAAAACCATATCCAGACTGTATATCCGGGAAAATATTCTTCTGGGCAGTGTGTCTTTTCTGTTTGGCTGTCTGCTGGGCGTGGTGTTTCAGCAGCTTTTGTTTACGGTGATGTTTTCCATGGTGAGGATGGAATACCATCTGCATGTTTCCTTTCACCGGGGAACCATCCTGGTGACGGTGCTTTGCTATGCAGGCTGTTATTTGCTGGCGCTTCTTCGGTGCAGGCGCAGGTTCCGGAAAATGAACATTCATGGTCTGATGAACGCGAAGCGGCAGAATGAGGAAATCAGGGAAAGGCATGAATCGGCAAAGCGACTCATTCTTCCGCTGTCGGTTTTTTTCATTTTTCTGTTCTGGGCAGTCTTTGGCAGGCTTTCCGGCGCGGGAGAAATCATTTTATTCCTGGTTGGCCTGGTGGTCACCATTTATCTCTTTTACGTTGGATTGTCCGCCTGGATCATCTGCTATGTGCGTCGAAAGGGCAGGGGGATCTACACAGGGCAGAATCTGTTCCTTTTGCGGCAGTTTGCCTCCAAGGTGCGCACCATGCAGTTTACCCTGGGAACACTGACCTCCCTGTTCACCCTGGCGTTGATGGGAGCTTCCATTGCACTGATGTTCAGTACCTATGAGAATACGGTTCTGGAGGATAAATTTCCTTTTGACATACAGATGTACAGTGCGGATGCGGAGGATGATTTCCAGAAGGAACGGGCGCTGCTGGATGCCCAGGGAGTGGAGATCGGGTATCACTCCTATCAGATTTATACGGATCGACAGATACAGGTCAATGCATGGATTCTGACCCATCTGAGAGCATGGGGGACAATGTACCGCAACGAGGACGGGAACCCTGACATGCCGAAGATTGAAAGGATGCTTCAAACCGACAGTATTTATTATCCCTTTGATACTTATATGGGCATCACGGACTATAACCGTCTCCGGGAAATGCTGGGCTATGACAATATCTCACTGGAATCCGGAGAATATCTGCTGCAGATCAAACCCCGGCTGTATGAGGATGTAAAGAAGGCGGGAGAGGAGCTTCAGATCGGAAATGCGTCGGGGGAGGGGATTCTTACCTGTGCAGGTATTGTGGCGGATCCCTTTTCGCAGGACGGACACAACGGAGCGGATTACCTGATTATCGTACCGGATGCCGTGCTGGGAAGAATGACGCCCTATTATTCCGAACTGGTGGCGGACGTGAAGGGAGAATTGACAGAGGAGCTTCGGCAAATTGTGCACGGTCTGTCGGAGGAAAAGGAAGAGATTTATAATTATATCGAGGAATACGCGGAGCGTCCGGAAGTGGATTTCAGCACCGGATCGGACAATATTATTGTATATACAGGACTTTGCCTGGCACGGGAAATCCTGATTCCGGATATGAAATATCTGCTGGGTTCAATGATCTTTCCGTTGTTCTATATCGGATTGGTATTTGTCTGTGTTGCCATGACAGTGTTGGCCGTGCAGCAGCTGAGTGACTCTGCAAAATATAGGTTCAGGTACGATGTGCTGAATAAGCTGGGATTGGATCGAAGGCAGATACGGGGGCTGATTCTGAAGCAGCTTGCAGCATACTATCTGTGCCCTGCCCTGCTGGCTGTCGTGATCAGCGGAAAGATGATTTTGTATGTCAGCAGGGTATTTGTACTGGAGACAGGAGTACCTGTGGCAGCAGGCGGCTTTTTTCTGAAAAGTATTGTTTTGTTTTTCGGAATTTATCTGGTTTATTTTATTGTAACCTATGTGGGCTTTAAGCGGAATGTTCATGCATAAATGAGACAACCCTCCGAATATATTAATGTGAATAGAGCATTTCACAATCCTGATCTGTACGCCCGCCTTGGCGGGCAGGTGGGAGTTAATGTGAATAGAGCATTTCACAATCCTGATCTGTACGCCCGCCTTGGCGGGCGGATGGGAGTTAATGTGAAAAGATGAAAAGGGTATTTCACAATTCTGATACGGGTGAAACAGAATATAACGGATTCGGAGGGGCCGCATATGTTTTATGAGAAAAAGGTAAGGTATCTGGACTTTTACAGAAACGGGGAGAGGGTCAGAAACGGAGGGTTTGCCAGAACGGAAATCAGGGGGGAACGTTTCCGGCTTGAACTGACCTTAAAGGGCGTATCCGCAGCGGGCAGGACGGCCGGTTCCGTGATCCTGTGCGCGGGGGAAAAGGAACTGCTGCTGGGAGAGATGGGAATACAAAACGGATGCGGGGAATTCCGATACGAGGAAGACCTGAAAAGGGGGATTGACGGAGAGGAATTGGAATACGGGGAACTGACTGGAATTCGGATTCCCCTTGGGGAGGGGATGGAGGCGGCCTGCAGATGGCCCGCCGAAAAGGGAACCGACGCAGAAGAGGGTAAGATATCTGTCGGAAAGGAAACCACGGCCCGAGGCTTATTTCGACGAAAAGAGGAGAAAGAAACGGTTTCTGGTATGGCTTTGCAGAGAGGGGAGAAGGAAGCAGCTTCGGGAGGGTTCAGGCAGAGAGGCGAGGAAGGAGCAGGCTCAGGTGTTTTTTTGACAAGAGAGGAAAAAGAAACAGCTCCAGAGTCTCTTATGCAGAGAAGGGAAAAAGAAACAGCTCCAGAGACATTTATGCAAAACGGGGAGAAGGAAGTGGTTTCGGAATCCTTTATGCAGAGAGGGGAAGAAGAAACAGCTCCTGAGACATTTATTCAGAGAAGGGAAAAAGAAACAGCTCCAGAGTCATTTATGCAAAACGGGGAGAAGGAAGCGGTTTCGGAATCCTTTATGCAGAGAGAGGAGAAAGGAACAAATCCTGAGACATATACACAGAGAAGGGAGAAAGAAACGATTCAGGGCGCTGTTTCACAAAGTTCGCGGAGATCGGGAACGGAAACAGAGGAAAATTATACAAGGCAAAGGATGGGAGAGGGGCAGGAAGTGAGCAGAGCCGGAAACATCTCAAAAAAGAATGGGCGCACGGTAAAGCTTTTGGAGGAAAAATGGCTTCAGCTCTCACAGATCTATCCTCATATACGTCCTTTTCGGGACGAAAGGGATTATTTATCCATCGGACCGTCAGACTTTGTGATTTTCTCGGAAGAATCCTATCGCGCCGTAAACAACAGTTTTCTGCTGCATGGATATTATAATTATCATCATTTGATTCTTACCCGGATGGAGAGAAGAGGGGAAATTCTTTATTATGCAGGGGTTCCCGGAAATTATTATGACAGAGAAAAGCAGGTGGCAGTTATGTTCGGTTTTGAAAGCTTTGAATGTGCAGAGGAGCCGGCGCAGCAGGGTGATTTCGGTTATTATATGATGAGGGTAAAAGTATGAGGAAATGTTGTTCCGTGGGCAGCAGGCCCATGGGCAGGAGTTACAGGCCTTCCCCGTCAAAGGAGGGAATGAAGCTTTCCGAGACAGTACCGCCCTCCTGAAAAAAGCCCTGTTCTATGCCGATCTTGTCCGCAAAGTCCAGTACCCGCCGGTATTCTTCCGGGGTGACGGGACGGCTCAGTTCGGGGAAACCGGATACCTGCGCCATGGGTGTGTACTGGTTCATAATGCTGATATAGATATCATTTCCAAAGGTTTCATGGAGAAAACGGAGTATTTTTTTAGAGTCTCTGGTCTGGCCGGGAAGAACCAGATGACGCACGATAACTCCGCGCTTCATCAGGCCGGTTGCAGGGTCGATTATGGGGCGCCCGGTCTGTCGGAGCATTTCCGAGATGGCTTCGGCTGCTCTGAAAAAATAATCAGGGGCCTGGGAATATCTTGCTGAGAGATCTGCGGAACAGTATTTCAGATCGGGAAGATAGATATCTGCCAGTCCCTCCAGAAGCTGCAAGGAAGAGATTTTTTCGTAGCCGCCGGTGTTGTAGACCACAGGGATGTGCAGACCGCATGCTTTGGCCTGCTCCAGGGCATGGCAGATCTGGGGGAGGAAATGCCCTGCAGTCACAAGATTGATGTTGGCAGCGCCCTTCTCCTGAAGTTTAAGAAAAATATCAGTCAATCTTTCCAAAGTGAGGGAGATACCGGATTTGCCCACAGCAATGCTGTGATTCTGACAGAAGATACATTGCAGGCTGCATCCGGAAAAAAATACGGTGCCGGAACCACAGGAGCCGGAAATACAGGGCTCCTCCCAGTAGTGCAGGGCGGCTCTGGCCGCAGTGAGCTCCATGGTCTGCCCGCAGAACCCCGTTTGTCCCAGGGTGCGGTTGACATGGCATTGCCTGGGACAAAGTGTGCAGTCCGACAGAAGAGAATTTATTTTTTCGGGAGTCATATTCATGGAAAGCTCCTTGCGATTCCACAGTTTCAGGGATTCGGCAAAGTGTATTGTACGATAGACGAATAACAAGACCGTACATAAGGGTATGACTCCACCCGGCTTCCTTACGGCACATGAGAGGCTCTGCTTAGTGCTGCTTTGTTCCCAACCTGACACGGTTCGCAGTTCCCATTGCGTAAGACCGAATTTCATCATCATACCACAAATGTACGGCTTTATCAGTGTAGCGGTTTTTCTTTCGTTTGTCAAGGATAAAAATGGTGTTGACAAACGTATAAATTATGATATCATATCTTTATAAAGCATATTACTTTCTTGTTTATAATAATGTGACAGTTCTGTCATTCTAACGCTTATATTCGGAAAATCTGTGCTTTTTATCCCAATTTACAATTTAAGTGCAGAGGGTTCCGGACCGTTCAAGAGACCTTCTGCGGAAACAGGAGGTTTGATGAAGAAACTGGAGGAAATGAATCTGCTGGATGATTTTCTGGTAAACAGCCTGACCGGCCACAGGTTGTACGGAGAGGCGGCCGCAAGGTATATTCTGGAGTGTATTTTCCGGCGCAGGATTGGTCGTCTCACAGTGGTGCCCCAACGATTCTGGCAGGGAGGGAGCACGGGAAAACACGGCGTTCGACTGGATGTATATCTGGATGAGGAAGACGGTGAAATCTTTGATGTGGAGCCGGACAGGAACGGAGGAGCAGAGGAAATTACGGCATTGCCCAGAAGGGTACGCTTTTATCATGCAAAGATAGATGCGGGGAATCTTGCGGCAGGGGAAGACTATCGGAATCTGAGGAATGTGATTGTGATTTTTATCACACCCTATGATTCTTTTGGACTGGGGAGGATGGTATACACGGTGAAGAACAGTTGTGTGGAGGAGCCTGAGCTGGTTTATAACGACGGAGCGAAAACGTTGTTTCTGTATACCAGAGGTACGAAGGGGGAACCGCCGGAGGAGCTGAGGCTGCTTCTGCGTTATATGGAAAAGTCTTTGGAGGAGAATGCGCAGACACAGGAGCTGAAGAAGCTGCATGGAATGGTGCAGGCAGTCAAAAGAGACGCAGAAGTGGGGTTGGCATATATGAAAAGTTTTGAGAGAGAGCAGCGTGTGCGGGAAGAAGCGAGAGAGGAGGGAAGAGAAGAAGGGATAGTACAGGGAAGAGCAGCAGAAAAAGCAGAGTGCATTTTGCAGGTGGCACGCAGGCTTGGTGAAATCCCGGAGAAGCTGAAGAGGGAGCTGCTGTCAGAAACAGATCCGGAAACATTGGAAAGATGGTTTCAGGCAGCATTGTCTGCGGGGAGTGTAGAAGAATTTCGGGAGAAACTGTAGATTCATTGCAGACGGGATGCACTGCGAAGTAATTTATGTTATAATGGACTTATTCGGCATGGAAGGCGTTTCGATGGCTGGAGGGCAGAATAGACAAATATATAGACAGATATCGCCGGAGCTATGCAGAGGACGGCGCAAAGGAGGCAAAACAATGAACAAAAGTGCACTTTATCAATTGTCCTATGGTGTGTATGTAATCAGTACATGGGATCAGGGAAGAGCTACCGGGTGTACGGCTAACAGTGCCATGCAGATTACATCCGATCCGGCCACTATTGCAGTGAGCATCAATCATGACAATTACACTAACCAATGTATTCAGGATACCGGGAGGTTTACCGTTTCTGTTTTGGGTGAACACACGGATCCCGGCATCATTGGAACATTTGGCTTTTACAGCGGAAAAGATACCGATAAGTATGACAAAGTGGAATCCGTGATAAAGGAGTGCATGCCTGTTGTGGCGGATGCCTGCGCCTATATGGTCTGCGAGGTGATTGACAAACTGGAGACCTCCAGCCATACGGTATTTTTGGGAAGAGTTGTGGACGCTGATGTGCTGAAGCAGGACGATCCCATGACATACGCGTACTACCATAAAGTGATCAAGGGGAAGAGCCCTAAAAATGCACCTACTTATCAAGGCGATTGATCTGTCTGCGGGGATAGTGAAACATTGAAGATAAAAGTTAGGGAAATGGCGTATGAAGACGTTTTGGCGAGGCCGACGGAACGGCACCGGCCTCCCAGGCGTCCCGGCATTTTGTTCAGAACGATGCTGAAGGTATTGTCAATGCCGGAGCTGAAGGCGACCAACTTTACCTGCACAAAAACAGGCATGGAGCGATTGGGAAAAAACGATCCATGTCTTATTTTGATGAACCATTCCAGTTTTATTGATCTGAAAATAGCCGCTGTGCTTCTTTATCCCAGAGCGTTTAATACCGTGTGTACCTGGGATGGCTTTGTGGGGAAAAATTGGCTGATGCGGGCGATAGGGTGTATACCCACGAAAAAGTTTGTCACCGATATGGTGCTGGTGCGGGATATGATGTTTGCCGCAAAGAAGCTGGGCAGTTCCGTCCTGTTGTTTCCGGAGGCCAGCTACAGCTTTGACGGCACGGCCACGCCGCTTCCGGAAAGTCTGGGAAAATGCCTGAAGATAATGGGATTGCCGGTGGTGATGATCCATACACACGGCGCTTTTGCCAGGGATCCTTTGTACAATAATCTGAAGCAGCGCAAGGTGGATGTGTCGGCGGATCTGGAGTATCTGCTCTCCCCGGCGGATATAGCGGGGAAGAGTGTGGAGGAACTCAATGAAATACTGAAGAAAAAATTTACCTTTGACAATTTCCGGTGGCAGCAGGAAAACGGCATCCGCATTGAGGAGGCTTTCCGGGCAGATTGCCTGAACAGGGTACTCTATAAATGCCCTCACTGCAATATGGAAGGGAAAATGGTGGGAAGGGGAACCGTCATTGCCTGCGAAAACTGCGGTGTACGTTATGAGCTGGATGAATACGGATATCTTCGGCTTGAGAAAGCAGGGCCATCTTTTGAAAAAGAGGGGACAGTTGAGGCGCAGGGGCGGCGTAAGGCACCCTTCAGTCATGTTCCGGACTGGTATCGTTGGGAACGGGAATGTGTCAGAAGAGAACTGGAGGAGGGCGTCTATCAGCTGGATATCGCAGTGGACATCTGTATGATGGTTGATACAAAAAGTATTTATCGGGTAGGTTCCGGCAGGCTTCGGCACAGTGCAGAGGGCTTTCATCTCACAGGCTGTGACGGAAAGCTGGATTATAATCAGAAGCCCTCTGCGTCCTACAGTCTCTATTCCGATTATTATTGGTATGAGATCGGAGATATGATCTGTGTCGGAAATTCCGAGGTACTTTATTATTGTTTTCCAACAGAGGGCAAAGATGTGGTGGCCAAGACCAGACTGGCAGCAGAAGAGTTGTATAAGCTGCGGAGGGAAAGCAGCTGAGGGAGCCAGGGTGGCCATGGGCTATGGATTATTCTGATCGGAAGAAGGGCTGGCTGTCAGTTTCCTGCTTTCCTTTTCTGCCTTATTCCGGGCCCGAAGCTCGGTGAAAAAGGTCTTCAGCATACCGCTGCACTCCGGTTCCAGCACGCCTCTTGAGACAGATACCTGATGATTGAAGTCCGGCATATCCAGTATGTTCAGGATGGATCCGGCACAGCCGGCCTTGGGATTCATACATCCCATAACGACTTCCGGAATGCGGGCCTGCACAATGGCGCCGGCGCACATCTGGCAAGGTTCCAGCGTCACATAGAGAGTGCATTCCTCCAGTCTCCAGTCACCTATATATTTGCTGGCTTTGTTGATGGCGGTAATCTCCGCATGGGCCAGCGTGTTCTTGTCCGTGTTACGGCGGTTGTAGCCCCGCCCGATGATCTTTCCCTGATGCACAATGACGCAGCCGATGGGCACTTCACCCAGCAAATATGCTTTCTTTGCCTGTTTCAGGGCCTCTTTCATATATTTTTCCTGAATACTTGTGATTGGAGCCATTGATTTCCTCCTGACGGTTCCGAATGTTTCTGCAAGAGCAGAAAACAGTATCTGTTATTCCCTTTTTGATAGAAAAATTGACATTTTGTCATATAGCGTATAATATAACATTAATAGTATAAGGGCAAAGCATCAGGCAGTCAAATGAAAACGCATTGTCAGGAATGAGACGCCGGGCCGGATTGAGGATTACAGCCAGCCACAATAACGCGGGAGACAGAAGGAACACGGAATGGTATCTATAAAAGAGGTTGCAAAACATGCCGGGGTGGCAATTTCCACGGTATCAAAGGTGTTAAACGGCTATCCGAACATCAGTGAGGAGACAAAGGAAAAAGTCAATCAGGCGATCCGGGAACTGAATTACATTCCAAATTCCATAGCGTCGGCGCTGTCTTCCAAGCAGTTTGGCCGCATAGCGCTGCTTCTGGATCCAAAGAGGCAGACCCAGGCCATCGACCAGATTTTCATGCAGTACCTGCTGGGGGCCCTGGATAAGGCAAAGCAATTGAATGTGGAAGTGGTCACAGTATTTATGTCCATGATTGCAGGAATGACAACGGAAGAGATCACAAGATATTTTCTGTCCCAGAGCATTTCGGCGGTAGTTATCTATGGGCTGTCAAAAGAGGATAAGGTTCTGCAGAAGCTGATTGCGGAGCAGAATTTTTCCTGCGTCGTGGTGGACGCTCCCATTGTCAACGCGCGTACCACATCTGTGGCCATAGACCATGAACAGGCACAGTATGATGTTGCAAAAAAGACGATCCTGGACGACGAGTGTAAAAGTGTACTGTATATTGCGGGGAAGAAGGACGGCTACGTCACGGAGCAGCGAATCAGGGGAATGCGGCGACTGGAGAGGGAGATTGGCTTTTCCATGCTGGTGCGCCAGGGGGATTTCAGCGAGCTGGCAGCCCGGAACATGACGCTGAAGTATGCAAAAAACAAAGATTGTGTGGTCTGTGCCTCCGATCTGATGGCCATCGGAGCCATGAATGCGTTGATCGATCTGGATATATTCCGTCCGGTATGCGGTTTTGACGGTATCACTCTCATGGGATATGTGGGAAAGCAGATGAACACGGTTCGCCAGGACTTTTATGATATTTCCAGCAGAGCCCTGGAAGAAGCCAAATCTCTGATGGACGGGCAGGAAGGACAACAGGTATGGATGCCTTACAATATCGTGAAAATGTACTATAAGGATATTATATGTTAAGCCATGTTGCACAAAAATAAATTTCCCTATTGCGGAAAACGTTTTCCTGTGATATTCTGTCAGCAACTGGAAAAAATGACCTGTGAAGAGATGTGGGAGAGAGGCGAAGGCGTCTTTCCCGACGCAGACAAGGAGGCAAGAATATGAACCTGGAACAGCAGTTGAATGAACTGACGGGTAAGATGTACGGCAAAACCATCGCCGCATGTACGGAGGCACAGCTTTACAACAGCGTACTGCAGATGACAAAGGAAAAGATGGCAGAGAAGCCGGTTATCGGCGGAAAAAAGAAGGTATACTACATTTCCATGGAGTTTCTCATCGGAAAGCTTCTGTCAAATAACCTCATCAATCTGGGAATTTATGAGGAGCTGGAGAAGGTGCTTGCAAAGAACGGGAAGAGCCTTTCGGTAATCGAGGAGGCGGAGCCGGAGCCGTCGCTTGGAAACGGCGGCCTGGGACGTCTGGCGGCGTGCTTTCTGGATTCCATTGCATCGCTGGGGCTGCCCGGGGACGGAATCGGTCTGAATTACCACTATGGACTTTTTAAACAGGTGTTTCAGGAGCATCTGCAGAAGGCGGAAAAGAATGACTGGATTGAGGAAAATTCCTGGCTTACGGATACCGGAATCCGGTTTGAGGTGGCATTTGGAAACAGAAAGGTGACATCCGTGCTTTATGACATTGATGTCATTGGTTATGAGAACGGCTGCAACAAGCTGCATCTTTTTGATCTGGAAAGTGTGGATGAGGAGCTGGTAAAGAAGGGAATCAACTTTGACAAGGAGGCCGTGGATAAAAACCTGACGTTGTTCCTGTATCCGGACGATTCCGATGAGGCAGGCAATCTGCTGCGCATTTACCAGGAGTATTTTATGGTGAGCAACGCAGCTCAGCTGATTGTCCGGGAACTGAAGGAAAAAGGCTGTGATCTGCACCACATGGACCAATATGCGGCAATCCAGATCAACGATACCCATCCTACGCTTGTGATCCCCGAGCTGATTCGTATTTTGACCTGGGAGGAAGGCTTTACCATAGAGGACGCGGTAAAGGTGGTGAGTAAAACCTGCGCCTACACGAATCACACGATTCTGGCGGAAGCGCTGGAGAAGTGGCCGCTTGCCTATCTGGAAAAGGTAGTTCCTCAGCTGGTTCCCATTATCAAGGAGCTGAGCGCTCGGGTGGCGAAGAAGTACAAGGATCCCAAGGTGCAGATCATCGATGAGGAAAAGAGGGTTCATATGGCCCACATTGACATCCACTACGGCTACAGTGTCAATGGTGTGGCGGCGATTCACACGGATATTTTGAAGGAGACGGAGCTGAACTGCTTTTATCAGCTTTACCCGGAAAAATTCAACAATAAGACCAACGGAATCACCTTCCGCCGGTGGCTTTTGTCCTGCAACCGGGAGCTTGCAGCTCTGCTGACCGAGACCATTGGGGACGGCTACAAAAAGAATGCCGACGAGCTGGAGAAGCTGTTGGCGAAGAAGGACGACGAGAAAGTTCTTTTGGCCCTTGAGGATATCAAGAAGCAGAAGAAAGAGGCGCTGGCCGCTTATATTCTGGAGAAGGAAGGCGTCCGGCTGGATACGAACTCGGTCTTTGATATTCAGGTGAAGAGGCTTCACGAGTATAAGCGCCAGCAGATGAACGCGCTGTATATCATTCACAAATATCTGGAGATCAAGGATGGCAAAAAGCCGGTGAGACCCATGACCTTCATTTTCGGTGCCAAGGCGGCGCCGGCCTATGTGATTGCGCAGGATATCATACATCTGCTCCTGGTGATGTCTGAGATTATCAACAAAGACCCTGAGGTAAGTCCTTATATGAAGCTCGTCATGGTGGAAAATTATAATGTGAGCTATGCGGAAAAGCTGATCCCTGCCTGTGATATCTCCGAGCAGATCTCGCTGGCTTCCA
>Ga0224737_10043_pt1 | contig 16990 bp, 35 predicted proteins | sample LIM_B_Water_Pos_FD_161632 | JGI IMG/M metagenome (GOLD analysis project Ga0224737, IMG submission 161632) | Enriched cells from gastrointestinal tract of the lab mouse from Pacific Northwest National Laboratory (PNNL), Richland, Washington... | ecosystem: Host-associated > Mammals > Digestive... | reverse complement strand
TGTTAATCTCATATTTCCCTTTCCCTCCACAATCCCCCTAAATCCCCTAATGATACAAAGCATTTAGGGGGGGGGATAATTATATTATACTTTAAATCAAAAATGGATTTGTACCAATTTATCCCCTAATACTTGTTATTTTTCCATGCCTAACAGATTTTCTCAAATCCCTGTTTAATCTCTTTTTGGATTTTTCGGTATTAGGATATATTTTTTCAATATCTTCACCACCTATAAATATTCCGAATTTTCTACCGTCAATGCTAAATGTATTTGCGCTTCTCAAATGTCCATCAACTTCCGTTCCGTCTTTCCTCGTATACCCATTTACAAGAGATGCTATTACTCTCCGCCTTCCGTTTTCCTTGTCCCTATTTTTGAATAATCGTTGAATATATTCGCGCTTTAAAGGGAATATAAAACAATTTCCTGCATATCTGTAAGCAACTCCCCAGCTTGCGGAAATATCAAAATATCTGCATATTCCATAATGTATTCGTTGACTGTCAATCAAGTCGCATTCAGGGTCAATTCGCCTTTGGTTTCCATATGAAATTCTTTTATCATTTATCAAAAACTTAAAAGCGTGTTTTTCAATATATTCATAATCAGCACCCAATTCATCACTCTCAAACAAATTGTCACAAGCAGAAATAATAAATTTTTCGTCCTGCAAAATAGGCATATTAGTATTAGATATGCATTTTATTTCCCCATTATTTTTAAGAAGAATGGATGTCTCTGTCAGAGATAATGTTCCTTTTGGTACATATTTTAACTTTCCCTTAAAACTCTTTTTATTAGGTTCTTTCAGTGAGTATACTGTGACAATACCTCCACTCAATTCTGTAATAAAATTAAAGTCAATATCTCCGTAAACAGAACGAACATCAGATACAGTTGTCTTTACAAAATATGTACAATCATACATTCCATCAAGCAAAACATAAATATATTTTCCTCTTACTCGATTCAGCACATCCCCCTTAAATCTATTTTCAAGAAACTCTAATTTTTCTCTAAAAAAATCATAATTAAATTCGGCTTGTTCTTCCACATGATTTTTGTATGCCATTATTTCCCTATCCTCCTTAACTCCTTATCAAACAAACTAAGATAGTATCTCAACAATCTTTACCGCCTTATCATAAGGCAATGTTTTCTTGTTGAGTTTTTCCATCAGTGACAAAGCCTCTGAAATAACAGCATTTTCTTCTATACGCTTATAATCTTCCTCTGTCGGGATTGATAAATTTGCGCCATCTCTCCACAAATCACAACCTATTTCACGACCGTATTTGTCAAATTGAGAACCGCTACCATCAACCCGTATTCTACCAGTCGGAGTAACTCTCGTGACTGTTTCAATCCGTTCTACAGTTCCAGAAAAAGTCCAGAGTCTGTAAAGAACCTTATCCCCTACTTTAACATTCAATTCTTCATTCATTCTTCTTTCCTAACCTCCTTATCAAACAAACTGTAAAAATATCTCCTAATCCTCTTCCACCACTTTCAACAGGCTCTTCCTCGGCGCATAATAGTGTGTAATCTGCCCCTCTTTTCCGGCTTTTACTGCCACAAGCATTCTGTCAATGGTGCTTTTATCCTTATCAATCTTTGAATGGCTTCTCTTTGCGCTGGCCGGAATATGTTTTCTTACGCTCGTTCCAGCCGGAATATCCGCAATGATAACACCACGTTTTTCCGTCCATGAACTTATCCAAACAACCTTATCTCCTATTTTCATTTCCCTATCTCCTTCATTTTCTCGTTAAAAATACTAAAAAAGTATCTGCGGATTCCGTAAAAGTCAGTCCTACAGTATGGTATCCGCTCCATTTCTTTCAGCTCCCATTTCACTCTAAGAGCGTCATATGACTTGTTTTGTGTGACAGACAGTAAAATATACTCTGCTATCATTTCATTGGCTGTGTGAGCCGCCTGTGAAGCGAGAGAGGTATATCCGCCGGACTGTATGTACTCTGTTAGCTGCCTATGCCGCTCTTTGCTGATTCCGTAATGCTGCCATGAGCGCCTAGGGACTGAATGGTATTGCGGATTGGCTTGCTGCTCGAAAATGCTTTCCTGCCTAAATCCGCTATATCTCTCACATGATTCTTTCTTCCCCGTGCAGCCCTCACATTTGCATACATTTACGCATGTTCGGCATAAGCAGGTGTGGCATTTTCTGCGCATGGTATCACCGCCTTGCTCTTCGTCTCAATTCCGCTTCCAGCGCCTTTAACTTGGTCTTGACTCCGATCTTTCCATCAAGATTATTGATTGTCTCTCGAATTTCTTCGTCAGTGGCTCTTTTCAATGCATTTTTAAAATTACAATCACCAGATGGCGTTGTCATAAGCCAGCTAATATTATTGCTAATCATTTCCCCTATCTCCTTTCCTTTTCCTGCACCACTGCGGGCAGTTTGATATTCCCTACTCAATCCACACGGTTTTTAAATTCCCTATTTCCAAACAGATATTTTTCCCTTGTAATCTGCTCATTCTGTAGCCGACGCAATGCTTTTATCAAATTCTGATTCTGCTTGTCCGTATAGAAATTGCTTATGTATTCATATAGCTGCGCCCTGTCTTTTGCCTTGCGCCTTTCCCTTCTGCTTTGCTGAAATCGTGTAGCAACCTTATTTCGCTCATTCTTATTCGGTGCAAATTCCAAATCATGTATAAATGTCTGTGTTTTCCGGTCTTCGGCTCCGGCATCAGCATAAGCAGATTCATACTCATTTTTTGATGATTCAAGAAAATTTAAAAATTCTGTTATTATTTCACTTGGCTTTTTCACCATTCCTAAATTCCTCCGCAAATCCGTTTATAATAGGGCACCATGAGATTAAAATATTCTGACAAAAAGACAGCATTTGTTTATCTTTCTTATCGTAATACTCCTTTGTCAGTTCTCCCATCTTCCGGTTATATGCCGTCATATCATGGTCTGACAGAAGATCCTTATACATTGCCCAAATCGTATTCTGAATATGCGATATTTCCTTATGCCTTTCCTCTATTTTTTCCTGCATGATAATCTCCTTAAATACCAAAGCTACTAAAGCTACCATAATTTCAAACAAACTTTAAAATCATTTTTCTTTATTACTATTACTACTATCTTTCCTATCCTTTTTATTTATATATATACTTTTTTAATATAGTGGTAGCTTTGGTAGCTTTAGTTTTTTCCCTGTAAAATCAATGGTTTCCGTATCTACCATAAAGCTACTATTGCTACCAAAACAACTAACTTTTTGCGTTTTGGGCTACTGAAATGGCAATTCTTCCTGTGAAAAATCATCCAGCGACATGAAGCCATCTGTTGATTTTTGGCTACCATCTTCTGAAATTTCTCCATTTTTTGAAGAGTTGGTAGCACTTGGTATGCAGTTAGTAGCTAAATTTTGATTAGATGGTAGCTTTTTCTGGAACAATTTTTGCACTCCATATTCCCTGTATCTGGTCGGGCTTTTTACTCTTGACCAATTAGGAAGTGACAAAATAATGTCGCTAATTTCAGACGATTGCCACTTTTGCGGCCGTCCGTTTTCTTCCAAGGCTTCTTTCCAAATCTCAAGAACACAAGTACGCTGTTTATCTTCCAAAAACTGCGTAATAATTCCGACTTTCCCATCATCAGCCATGCTCTCATCCTGCAACCGCCGCGCTTCGTCCCGGCACGAATCCGGCAAGATAAGCTCCGGTTTCTCCGTTTTCCAGATATGTATTGCCTCCGCCCATGCTGCTTTCATATCCTCTATGGCTTCTGGGACAAACAGGCTCTTTGCAGGTTTGTTCACCCCTGTCTGGATAATCAGGAATCGCCTATTCCCTGTCTCGTCCTGCAAAAAGTCGCTCTTGTTCGTCGTCCCGGCAAACACGCACTGCCGCAAGAATATGTCTGCCCTGCGCTCATATGGGACCCGGTACTTGTCCTGGACCGCCGTGAGGAACCGCTTCACACTCTCCACGCCCCCAGCAGTCCGTGCCAGTGATTTCAGCTCTGCCAACTCCACAATCCAACTTCCCATAAGCGATTGTGCCGCTTTGTCTGAATCTAAGCTGTCAAGAGAGTCATTAAACCAAGCATCATTTAACGCCATCATTTTAAGGAATGTACTCTTTCCCAATCCCTGCGGACCAGTAAAAATCATCGTATAATCAAACTTACACCCCGGCTCATACACCCGGGCCACGGCTCCCAGCATCCAAAGTCGCATGACCTGATAGGCATATTCCGTATCTTCCACGCCCAAATAATTCGGTAACAGACTTCTTATATGTTCATTTCCATCAAACTCCAAACTGTCCAGAATGTCTCTTACTGGGTGAAACCTGTTGCGCATTGACACATTTTTGATAGCGTCAAAATAATCGTTCCTGTTTTTAACTCCATAATCCGTCTGTATGATGGAATAAAGAGCGGCATCGTCACGGCTTCCCCATGCACGGTCGCAATTTTCACTTTCCCACGGAATTTCACCCATCAGGTATTCTTGCCTTGAAAATTCGTCAAACTTAATCTTTCCAGAAAATCTGCTGTCATTGTCCATGATGATTTCAAAGTTTCTAACCGTCTGCTGAAGCTTTCTGCTTTTCTCGTTCCCGTCATTGTCATACTCAATCTTGTAATCAAGCATTTGCAGAACATCAGCGATATTGGAATCCGGCGGCGCACTGTTGGAAGAAACGCCGCTCTTGTATTTCCTCTTTGTTTCCCGATCAATTTTTTTGTAAGTATTCAGCTTTTCCTCAAATATTCCCTTTATCCCTAAATCTTTAGCTTTTAGCTTAAGGTCTGAAATCAGATCGGCTCTCTTTGTTTCATCTTCCTCATTCAAAATTTCTTCAAAAATTTCACCGGAAAGAATCTCTTCCTTGTTCAGTTCATTTAATGGCTTCATAACATTCCTCCGGATCGTTTAAAAGTTCCCATAGATACTCTTGGTACTGTAATGCGTTATAAGTATCTGCCCAAGCGTCAGACAACGGTTCAAGCCTATCAAGCCATTTACGGTATACGTCCATCAGAAGATAGTTTAGTTCCCGTTTTCGCTTCAACTTTTCCTCTGTCTTACGTTTCATTTCCCGCTTTTTCTGCGCTTGATAGATTTTCAGCCTTGCAGAGAAACTATTTTCATAGTCTCCCCCAAGTGCTGCATATGCCTCTTTGAAAGATATTCCGTCCAGCTCCTGTACAAAAGTGAATATATCTCCTCCAGCTCCGCACCCAAAACAGTAGAAGGAATCTTTATATATCTTCATGCTGGCTGTCTTTTCCTTGTGGAACGGGCAGCATATAAACCCTGCCCTGTTCGGCTGCGGCAGTCCGTATCGTTCCAAAATATCTTTCATTGAATAGAGATCTTTTATTTCTTCCTTAGTCATGTCGCTCAATCGCCTACCAGAAGAACTAATGGAACTCCAAGTGCATCTGCAATCCTCTTTAAAGAGTCAATGTTTGGTTTATTATTTCCATTCTCGTATCTTGCAATATTCTGTTGCGAAGTTCCAATTATTTCTCCAAGTTCTTTTTGCGATAAGTCATTATTAATTCTTAATTTTTTTATCTTTTCACAAACAGAAATACCATTTAGAAAATCCAATGAAATATCGCCCTGTTTTTTATAATTTCCGCCCAACTTAGAACGTATGATTTTTGCTTTTATATCCTCTCCATCTTCTTCATAGCATTCTGCTATAAAGTTTGCGTAGGAGCGAAATTTTTCTTCATCATGCTCAAAATGAGCTTCAATCAGTTTCCCGATTGTTGTTGCATTAATGGTTTTCATATTTTCCTCCACCAAGAATTTCTATAATTTTCTTCCCTGTTTCTTCCTTTTGGCAGAAAACGAAATCAACATTATATCTGTCACGAATCGTACACAGCGACTTGTAAAGCTGATTCCCGTCAACTGCCTTTGCTGATACTACGTCCTTTACACGCTTGCCGTTGACCGTTTTCCACCGTATCTGATACTTGCGTGGGTTCTGCCAAAAGTACACATCTTCAAGGCTCTTAATATCTGCCCCATGCTCGCAGAGGATAACCAATTTTATCCCCTGCTCCTTTGCACGAAGCAATTCAGCCTTAAAGCGTTCGTGTTGCTGGCAGACATTACCGCATATCTCCTGCAAGTCCTTTTTGCGGTCGATTACCAGCCTTGGATTATCCAATGACTGATAATCTCCCACATACATTTTTGAACGGAAATACTGTACTCCAAGCGCGTCAAACTGCCCTTTTATACGCTCCCATTCTTTAGCGTGTTCTCTAGTATCGACCTGCACCTGCATACTCACACCGCCTTATCAGCTTCTATGACTTCAAAAAATGATTTAGGGCGGCAATATGTGCCAGTGTCGCACTTTAACTCATATACCGTGTCATACTCAAAAATCACATCGTAGATTTTTCCTTCTGTAAGGTCAAACCCACTGACTAATGCTTTTACTTTCATGCTGTCCGCCCTCCTAGTTAAACGGTAATTCCTCGTTAATCCCGTCCGGGATATTCATAAACCCATCATCCCCCGGCGTTCCATAATTCGGCATCCCGCCACCCTGCTTGTACTCCTTGTATGCCTTTGTTTCGCTCATATCCGGCACAGCAGCGTCTGCAACCTTATCAAGCGATACAAACCACCGCAGGACACGCTTTTTCTTTTCTTCGCCGTTGTAGTAGTCCATCTGCTCCCCGAACACGCCACCGATTTTCTTGCCCTTGAAACACTGGCAGAACTTATCCCCCCACTGTACAGAGAATCCGGCGTTTGAGTGTTCCACGCACGTTGTAAAGGTCTTGAAATTCCTTGTGCATTTACCGTCTGCGTCTTCTGTCAGTATGTACTGCGTTGCCTGGTTCGGCCATTTCTTATCCGGCCGTATATCGTTCTGAAACTGCTCCATGAAGTACCCCGACTGTTTGTCATCCTCTGCAAAGTCAAACAGCACAACAATCATATCCTTGCCAGTCTTTGACTTTGTTTCGTTGACCTGCTTAATTACCAGCTTATGCCCTCCAAGTTCCACGGGGGTAAATTCTCCCCCGGCCTGCGTTTCGTCATATGCGTTAGGCTTATTCATTTAAGATTCCTCGCTTTCTTTTTCAAATTCCAGTGCTTTCTGCTGTAAGTTTTCAAGCAATTTGGGAATATTCATACGCTTGATTGTGTCAACCGTCAACTGGTCTTTAAGGTTCTGTTCAAGCGTTTTAATTACGGTGTCTTCCGCTTCTTTCTGCGCTTTCCGAACCATTTCACTTACTTGCGCTGATAAGGTTTTGTTTAAATATTGTTTTATCTGCACCTCTGAAATTGAATACACGGCGTCAGAGTTATATCTTGTCCTTTCAAAGTCTTTGTCATATACTTTCTTTGTCAAATACTCCTCATACTGCTGACCGACAAACTCGCTGATAGGAATAAATTCAACCTCATCACTCCATGTAGATTTTTTCTTTGGAATTTGGATTTTCTCAATCTGCTTTTCAGTGACAACAGTAATAAAATCCTGCACCCTCTGTTCGATAATTTCAGTTGCCTCTTTCAACTTATCTGCAATAGCAAAATCCAACTTCTTCAATGCTTCATCTGTCGCCCTTTTCATCAGTTCGTCTTTAACTCCACTGATTACCTGCTCTCTGATTTCATCATCAATCGAATATTCTTCATCATTGAGCCAGTCCAATTCTACCTCTATATTAAATTTTGCCATTCTTTAATCCTCCTTGTAATAATCCCTGATTGCCTTTTCCACCAAAAGAATACCCTTAAATCTCATAGTATTCCCTGATAGTGGTATCAACAAATTTCAGGTCATTTTCAATTTTCATTTCAAACATATCCATAGGGCTTTTCGCCGGATTGCTACCGTCTGAATTGGTAATGAAATAATGCTCGCTTCCCTCCACCTGACAAAGCAAAACGATTGAAAATAATCCCTCCACCGTAAGCTGATTGTCAAGCATTTTGCCCAGTGTCTTTGCTTTCAATTTGCCATCTTCTGACAACTCCGTATGGTGCAGCATATACACAATGCAGTCTGCCGGGGTTCTCCTGATAATAAAATCAATCAGGTTGCGGAAGTTCAATGCCATGTTCGTGAACTTCCCATATCCGGTTTCCTTTGCATGGTCGAAACTTTCAAAAGCCATAAGATACTGGCTGTCATCAATGACATATTTTTTCAGTTTTGGTTCATTGAGAACCTTGTATATTGCGGCATAGGTAGCATTATTCACCTTTGGCAGCTTTTTTCTGAACGGCAGCGGCTTTCCTGCCACATTAAAAATGCCGATTTCGCTTTCTTCAAAATTCCTCATACTGGTGCTTTTGCCCGAACCACTTGCACCTAAAACCAATACTGGAACGCCCATATTTCCCTAATCCTCCAATCTCCTAATCAATTCCTAATTCTTCACAAACATCATCCCAATATGCGCAAAAATCTGATTCCATAAAAAATCTCTTTGCAATACCGGAATTGCCCTCGCTTAAATCTAAATAATGCTGATAAAGCTGAACTGCCTTTATAGACATTTTCTTGTCCTCGCGAATCTTTAAAAGAGCATACTCAAAATCAACTAATGGCTGAACGTGTTCCCACCGCATTTTATCAATTTCTTCATCTGTAAGGTCTTTCGCTCTCCTTACTTTTCCCTTCAATTCTGTTCTTGTGTTCATTTATTTTCCTCCTAATTCAGCAGGACAGCCTTACTCCAAAACCCAAGAGTGCCAGCGTTCTCACTTTTGCTTTTCTGCATGAGTCTCCTATATCCGTCCTCGCCATACCTTGATTTCTTTGCTTCCCTGTCCTCCATTATCTTTTTAATCATGTTTTTTGACTTATCTGCCCGATAATAAAATCTGTCAAACCTATCTTTTTCCTTGCTGTATTCTTTTACAAAAGAGCCGATATTGTACCGATATTTCAGATACTTCTTGCCGGGGTGGTCGCTTATCCTTATGGAGTTGCATACACCATAATCCAGCTTTAAATATATGCTGTTTGTGGTGTATGCATCATACCTTTGGACGGTAAACCCCTCTGAAATCAGCCGTTTTGCTATGGAATCCGCAAGGTTGTCCAGTTCATTCCTCATATCTGATTGCCTTCCTTATAACTCAATCACAGTCAGTTCCTTGCTGTCCGTGGTTCTAGTAGAAATGAACTGCAATCCCTTTTCCTTACACTTGCTGTACAGCCGCTCACGCATTTCTGTTGACAGCTTCTCCACTCCGTCAATAAGAATGATCTGCAAGCCTGCCGGGTTCTGGATTGCCACATCAATGCAAAGGTCAAGCTTCTCGCCCTCCGACAAGTTGCTCACCGGAAGTCCATTGATAAGCGGAATCCCGTCCTTGACAGACAACCCCTCAATCGGGATGGTTGCTTTCTCCAGAATCTCGCCGGGCAGATTCCGGGCTTTCTCAATCTTCTCCGTGTAAGAAGTTGATTTTTCTGTAAGCTGCTTGATATCCTCCTGCAAAGACAGCATCCGGCGCCACTCGTTGATGTGGGATTTCATTTTCTCGGTATCTTCCGCTTGTTTCAGCAGGTGGGCTATCGGCTGTGGTGCCATATTGACATATTCAGAATACGACATTACCGTTGCTTCATGCTTTGCTACGCTCTCCCGGTATTCGCTCTGAATGACCTTTTCCCGATCCGCTCTAACAGAAGATAAGCCGGATTTCTCTTTTTCAAGGGAATTAATCTGCTCTTTCAGTGTGGCAAGCTGCGTTTCAATGTTCCTCTCCTTTGCTGCCATTTCGCTGTTCAGGGCAGACAAGGCAATATCTCTGTCGGCTTCAATCGCCCGGAGTTTGTTCTCATACCCATCTTTTAGACGCTTTGCTTTCTCAATCTGCTCATTGGACTTTCGGATTTTCTCAATTTGCGTGTACAGAGCACCAACATTCACATTTTCCCACTGGTTGCCATCATAATCCTGCGGCAATGCTGCCTTGATGTCATTTACAACGGATTTCTTCGACTTTATGTCCCGGTTCACGTCCTGCCGGCTACGGAAGTATGTACCGTTCTCTGCCTGGATGTCATTCAAAACGGCCAGAATGTTCTGCTCATAATTCACATCTGCCGGAATCTCCCCGAACCAATCCCGGATTGTCTCCATATTCCAAGGAAAATCAATCATGTTAAGGATGGTGGCGTTCTGCTCTTTCTTTCCCATCCGCATGAACTCCATCGGCTGTAACTGTAACGGCGTGATAATGTCACGCAGGAACGCTTCCGGAGACGGGACAATGTTCCCATTCTGCTTGACAGACTTGTAATCCGTCTGAATTGTCCGGGATTTCCGGTTGATACTCAAGCCGGTATCCGTTTCAATGATAATTTCGCCCTCCGTCTCGCCGTTCCGCACGATGTAGTCCCGGTCTGATTTGTTGGTCAGCGCATACTTGATAGCGTCAATCACGGACGTTTTCCCGGTTCCGTTCTCTCCAATCAGCTCCACGCTGCGGCTGTCCAATTCCTGCTCTGTGATTCCAAACAGATTCTTGATGATGATTTTTGATATTTTCATTTTTCCTATCCTCCTATGATTTTCTTAATCCATTCCGTCATAAAGGCTTTCTGACAACTCTACTTGTTTCTCTGAAAGTTCTTTTAATGCCTTAATAATTTTTAGTTTTGTTTCTTTGCAGGGAAAGTAACCATACTTTGCATACCGCAACATTCTTTCAAAGGTACTCATGGGATATGGAATTTTATTATCTGTTACAAGTCTTTTCAAGTGCAGATGTTCAAAGAATTTATCATCATGCAGAATTTTGTACTCAATATGTGTCTTTGGTTTCTCATATCCTGCCGTATCCGCGTTGAGAACGGTTGAAGTTCCGTCATATTCTGCCCCTGTTTCGTCCTCAATTTCCTCTTTGTAGTAAGAAAATTTTGTTACTGTAAAATCAAAGTTATTCAAAATTTCTTCCGCTGTTCCGAAAATCTTACAACATAATTCAATGGTTATTCCTTTCTCAATGTGCTTATATGCCTTTACATTGTCGTTCTCATAATAAAATTGATAAATTTCTGCTCCCTTGTCTTTTCCTTCATATCCCGTTGAGTGGCTGTCAAAATATTGTACCGCATCTTCAAAATCAACCTTGCTTTTAAAGAAAATATCAAGGTCTTTTACTTTTTCATGGTTGAATATGTTTTTAAAGCAACCGCCACATATAAAACCTTTATGACCTGTCATAAATTCATCAAGCCAATTTAACAGCCAAAAGTTATCTCTATCCTGCTTGATAAGCATTCACATTACCTCGCTTGTAATTCCTCTCCAACCGTCACAAATGGCAGTCAATCATTTAACTTGTCTAACAGACGCTTAATAATCAACTTTGCGATTTCCAAATCGGTAATTTTACCAACTTCTTCATATTGATCAAAAGTGTCATACCGCTTTGAAAGAATTTCTTTCAAAGTTTCATCTGCTTTCACTGTCTGCTCTGCTTTCTTTGCGAAATCAATCATATTTCCCCATCCTTTCCTACAACTTCAAACAGCAATCCGCATATCCATTCAGTTCACCGAATAGACAAATGCTCTCCCCGCTCTTTCAGCACCGCAAAAGGCAGTTCTACGCCGTTTTTGAGCGCTTCACGGATTTTCGTGTTGTCCGGTTCTTTCCGGCAGTATTCGTCCGGGATTGCCACATCTGGCACAATCTCCATAGGCTGTAATCCACCGTTTTTCTGGATGCCGAAGCTGAACAAATCCGTCTTGAATTTTGTCTTGCCGGTGGCTTTCATGCTCTCATACAAATGCTGTTTGAGCATCTTACTGCGGTTATTGAGGTAATCCCGTCTTGCTGTCATGCGCTGAATTTCAGCGTCATACTTTCCAGCTTCTGCCGCCAGCTCTTTCAGCACCCTCGCATAGCCATCAGCCTTGATCTCAAACTCCCCTTCGATTCCATCCAGGGTGTCCGCAAATGCCTGTGGGTCAAGGCTTTCTTCTTCCTCCAACATTTCCAACAAGCGGAGGTAACCGCCTGTGATTTCATATAATGTACTCATACTTTCCTAATCCTCCGTGTAATCCTCGTCAATTCCATTGTCCTCTGCCTCTTCCTCGGAAATTTCATCATAGTCTCCGCTGGAAGTATTCACAGAATCGTACCAATCTTCAAAAGCTTCAGTTACTTCTTTTTCAGATACATTGTCATCGAATTTGACAATCTGCTCTTCTTCAGTTCCGCAATATCCTGCGGAATAATGAAATTTATAATACTTTGCCATTTTCCCTATCCTCTCTTTCTCCCTGTTCGTAAGCATGTGCCAGTCGGTTTCTCATTTTCCGCATCCTCTCCATTTCTGCCTCATGTTTTTCAAATTCATCGTAATTGTCTGGTATCCTCTCAAACATCATCCCACCTCAAATCCAAGGAACTTCCCACACATCTCCCTATCTATTGGGTATTCCTCATTTTTTACGTAATCTTCAAAGATTCTAGCCCTGATATTTTTTTCTATTTCCTGCTCCATTCCATCCAGGGACTTCAATAAAACTTCAAGCTTTTGGGAATCCCTTATTAGCTTCTCAAATTTTTCTACCGAAATCGTAATTGTATCCATTCCATACCTCCAACTCCATCTGCCAAAAGCTGCTGCCTTCCAACTTTTCCAAAAGTGCAGCATTTTCTTTCCTTTTCCGTTCTTCTTCCAGGCACTCTGGGCAAACCCCCTGCACAAGTTCCCCATGGTCGCAGTTCCCGCCGCAGGATTCACATACCACCATCAGAACCCTCCTCTGTATCGCCAGCGGAAACTTTCCCGTCATTGATAATGATGGTTTTCCCATTCCGCTCATAATCCTCCCTGCACTCATGCGCCGTCTTTTTGCTGTAGTCCAAGCAAATCCCTCCTTTCATTTCCCGGCCGCCATCCACTTTGCCAGCCCCTCCGTATCAAACAGTATGGCACTGTTTTTCTTGGGGCTAATCTTCCAAGAAATCCCATTTCCTTTCGTCCTGAAAATCCTCATTAGGTAGGATTCTGACAGGCCATAATCCCGCACCAGAACTGTTTTTTTCATAACTTTTTCTGGGAACTTCATAAACCTTCACCTCCCCATGTAATAAATAATCATGTACAGGGCTATGAAGCCCATCACCATTGCCACCATCCCGGCAATGAAGTAGCAAATAAACTTGAACTTTTCAAAGCTCATCGGCTCCCGGTCTTTCTTTCCGTGCCTTAAAATAATTTCATCCATAATTTTCCTCCATTTTATAAACAAATGTTCTATTTGCACTTGCCATCACAGGAAATTTATGGTAATATTAATCCTGTAATGACTACGTACACTAGTTCGTTACCATGCTCCAGGGTGATGCTCCACCGCTGGGGCTTTTACTTGCACTCCGTTATCCCAACCTGCTCCATGTCCTTGTCGGCCTTGCACCACGGGCAGTACATCGTTTTAATATGCCCGTCGCCAGTAGGACTTTTTAATTTTGTGGCAAATACTTTATTGCCGCAGCCCGGGCACTGGAATGTACGGATGCAGAATTTTCTTCTTTTCCTCATTTCTTTTTCTTCCTGTTTTCCTCATTTCCCAAATACCAAAGGACTGAAAGGAAAACCTCTGCAAGCAGCGTGAAACCGATGCCGCAGACAAACTCTGGGATATACATGGTTTTTCCCACCTCCTACGTTGAATTTATTTCTTTTATCTCCTATACTGTAAGTACCAGACCGCCATCTGGAATACAGAAGAAAGGAGAATTGCATTATGTCCAAAGAAGAAATTGCATTGGAACTTACAAAGCTTTCTTATGTGGAGCATTTAAAAACTAAAAAAACTCCACATGATTTCACAGATGTAAAGAAAGAAGTAACTGGCTTATATAATTACATCTATGAAAACCTCAAACTTGAAGAACCGAGTAAATAGCAGCCATCTGCTCTGATAGGGCAGCAAGCTCCATAGCTTCAAGATTTACATTCTTAGACTGCTTCGCAAGTAACTCCAACTGCTTGTGAAGCAGTTCTCGTTCCTGTGCAAATGTATTTTCTTTTTTTTCTTCCACCTTTCTCACCTCCCCTCTATACCGGAACAGCTTCTTCCCTGTGTGTTTCTTTAATATGTAACTCTGAATCACTGTCCTTACCATCTACAAACCTGTCCAAATCACTTCTGGCTTTCAGTACATCAACATTGCTTTTTAAAATCATGAACCCTTGTGGGTCGTTTGCTGCCAGAAACTTTACGGATTCCACTATTGACTTAATGTCTTTCTTTTCTTTTACTCCCATGACTTCACCTCCCTCATTATTGATATTTCCTAATTTTCCCCTTATAATCTAGCTACAGGCGTTGCCGCGCCGAGTACTAGGAAAGGAGATAAAGCCATGCACAAATTTGGATTTACGTGCCAAAATTGTAATGAGCAGTTTAACGTAGACTTTGAATATATGCTAAAAAAAGAGTCTCTTATCTGCCCGAATTGCTCAAATACTCTTCCTGATGATGCCTTTAAACATCTAATAACTATTGCAAAGTCCATAGAAGAGTATGAAACAAACGGATTAGTTAATCACGAAGATAATCCGAATCACTTTTCCATGACTATTAACTAAGTGGAAGTTTCGGTAATTCCGCTTGTGCCATAGCCAAAATTTCATTAGCCTGTCCGAAAGAGATACCTTTTTCTCGAAACTTCCTAACTATTTCGATAACAAGGTCTAACTTTTCTCTTTCGGGCAATTCTTTTTCTCTATATGCCTGCACTCATCTCACCTCCTCCTACTGTGCCGCCTATTTTCAATTTAGCTGTCCTCCTTTCTAATTCCATACAAGTCATTGACATCTACGCCAATGGCAAAAGCTATGGCAGGAATATATTCAACTCTAAGAAGTTTTCTTCTATCATTTAAAATGTTGCTAAATTCCTGCGGAGTAAAGCCTGCCTTTTCTGCAACAGCTTTCTGCTTCATTCCTTTGTCGGAAATAACGCTTTTAATATTGGATATTACATCTTCATAGTTGCAAGTAACCATATATTTCATCTCCTTTCTTTACAAGTTTCTTGTAACTATTTGCATTTTATATCATTTATCTTGTAATGTCAATAGTTTTTTACAAGTTTTTTGTAAATCATGTATTGACTTTTCAATACTTCTTGATATAATAATGTTGTGGAGGTGATTAAATGAGTTTAGGCTCTAGGATAAAAGAGCGTCGAGAACAACTTAATTTATCAAGGAATGAGTTAGCAGAAAGAATAGGCGTGACATCATCCGCGATTGCAAATTATGAAAATGAAATTAGTTCTCCTAAAATTGAATTGATGTATAAATTATTTAATGCTCTTGGATGTGATGCTAATTATTTACATCAAGACGATATGAATGCTCTGATTTATGAAAACACTGCAACTCCAGAAGAATTTGAAAAACTTGTAAAGAAATACCGCGTCCTAGACCCACACGGAAAGAAAATGGTTGACTTCACATTAAATGAGGAATGGGAACGGTCGAAAAAACTGGTAGAAGAAAAAAATATAATTCCAATGGAAGTAAAGGAAGAAGCGCCAGATTACCTTAAGCCAGTAGCCGCACATAATGAATTAGAAAATCCAGAGCAAGTTGTACTAATGCAGGAGGATATAGAAAATCTGAAAATTCCAGAATAGAAAAACATTTTTTATAATGTAAGGGGGAGATTCCATTGAAATACGAATTTCTTTTGAAAGAAGCTGCTTCTGAAAATATTTACATTATAGAAAACGCTGGCTTTAAATCAGAAGCAGATGCTCTAATTAACGGAAACGTAATAGGAATAAACAGAAAAATAAGGGATAAAAGAAACCGGACATGTTTACTTGCAGAAGAATTAGGCCACTACCACACCACTGTTGGTAATATATTGAATATTTCAAAGACTATCAACAGAAAGCAAGAGTTACAGGCAAGACTATGGGCTTATGATAGGCTGGTTGGGCTTAAGGGAATTATAGAATCCTATAAAGAAGGATGCCAGGATTTATATGAAATGGCGGAATATCTGGAAGTGACAGAAAATTTTTTAAAAGATGCATTAGATACATATAGAAGCAAGTACGGAGAATATGTGAAATATGAAGATTATATAATAACTTTTATTCCTGTACTGGATGTGAAACCGATTATTTAAGGCAATGCAATTATTTAATGAATAATTATTAAGGAGGAATTTAGCCATGAAGAAAACGGTAGCAAAGAAAACACTATTATTATTTATTGGAATTTTTATTCTGCTGATTCCAATAAAATCAAATGCGGAACCTGCAAGGGGGAGCAGAGAAAACCCATTATACGCTTACGAATCATACACAACAGATGTATATGACTATAGCGATTATATGGGGAAATTCCAAATACAATTACTAGATTACAAAGATGGGAAAGACGCATACGATTATGTGATGCAAAATGAATATAATGCAAAGCCAACAAGTTCGCAAGAATACATATATATTAAATTTAAGATTAGTTATATATCTGGTTCGGAACAGATTAAAGTATCTGATGTTATAAATTATCATTCTGATTTATTTAACACAGATGCAAATTACCAATTAAGCAATATTAATTGGGGATTTAGCTTTGAAGATGTTGAAGATATGATAAATGTTTCTTTATATCCAGGAGGAAGTGCTATATGTTCTACAGCAATTATAGTAAAATCTGGAAATACACCAATTACATATAGGATTCAAACTGGATATAATAGCAGTGAATATGAACCAATATACACATGGTTTACAACACAAATACCGGAAGGTAGATGCCCAAGGGGATGTACTTACAAAGAAACTATTTCAAAAAATCCAACTTGTACAGAATCTGGCGAAAGGAAGTATGGCTGCGTTAACTGTTGGTATTTTTACACAGAAGAAATACCATCTATCGGACATAATTATATTGAAGAATCAACAAAACAGGTGAATTGCGAGCAAGATGGAA
>Ga0224737_10042_pt1 | contig 17404 bp, 13 predicted proteins | sample LIM_B_Water_Pos_FD_161632 | JGI IMG/M metagenome (GOLD analysis project Ga0224737, IMG submission 161632) | Enriched cells from gastrointestinal tract of the lab mouse from Pacific Northwest National Laboratory (PNNL), Richland, Washington... | ecosystem: Host-associated > Mammals > Digestive... | reverse complement strand
TGGGGACGGAGGAGCATACCATAAAAGTGAAGGAGAAGGAAATTGCCCTGCACCGGCTGCGGCTGGCAAACCGGGACGGGAAGGGCGTGAAGAAATAAAGGATGCCATGGCTTTTACAGGAACGGGTTCCAGGCATAGTGATATGTTCTTACGGCCTTTGCGGCAGGCGCAAATTCTGGGCTGGGCCGTAATGGGCTAGAGCGTGCCTGAAAATTGTAGGAATGAATTTTCAGGCACGCTCTAGAAATTTCGTGTCAGATATGGTAGAATTTTATTGGTTAATCCAGAAGGGAAAAGCGCAAGGCATGAGCGGGACTCCAGAATTTATGGTTGCCCCTTTTCAGGCGGCGGGAGCCTTTTGGATGCCCAAACTTAAGATGGAAAAGAAAAACGCAGGTGGGGATATGGAAAAAGAAACAGATGTTGTAATCGTAGGCACAGGGGCGGCCGGGCTGTTCTGTGCGCTGCAGTTGCCGGAAAGCATGGAAATCACAGTGATTACCAAAGAGGACGCGGAAAACAGCGATTCCTTTCTGGCACAGGGCGGGATCTGTGTCCTGCGTTCCGAAGACGACTATGAAAGCTATTTTGAGGACACCATGAAGGCAGGGCATTACAGGAACAACCGGGAATCCGTGGAAATGATGATACGCACTTCCAGGGGGATTATCGATTTGCTGCTGGGATATGGCGTAGAATTTGAGCGCAGGGACATGTTTTTTTCGGTCTGCATGACAATGCTTTCTTCCTCTGTCCCTGCAAGGGGCTGGACCAGGAGCAGGGTTTCCCCTCCATTTAGCTTCGTGGCTGCCACAGTGCGTTTGGAAACGTCAAATTCTTCCCCTTTTACCTGTTTTAGCATCCCGCTGCTGCTTGCAAACAGAAGTTTTTTCCCCAGCAGGTTCCCCAGGCTGCTGACGCACAGCATGGCTTCCTCGTTGCTGTTATAATTGCTGATGTTGTCCAAGGGCGTCCCTTTGTCCCGGAATTTCCCATGGGGCAGGTCTATGGCCTTTACCGTGTGCAGCTGGCCTTTGTCCGTAAAAATGCACAGCTTGTCCGTGTTCATGCAGTGGATGACAAATTTATTCTCCCCGTCGGCAGCTTCCTTGTTCCGTTCATAGGTGGGCACGTCTATGGATTTCACATAGCCGAACCGGTCCATCAGAAGGACTACCGGCATTTCTTCTATTTTCTTTTCCTCATAGACGGCTTCCGCTGCATTTTCAATGGCGGTCTTGCGGGGCGTCCCATATTCCTTCTGGAACCGGTCCAGCTCCTTGATAATGGTTTTTGCCATCGCAGAACGGCTGCCCAGGATTTCCTCATATTTTGCAATATTGGAAAGGGTAGTGTTATGCTCTTTTAACAGGGCTTCAATTTCCAGCCCAATCAGCTTATAAAGGCGCATTTCCAAAATAGCTGTTGCCTGCCGCTCGGTAAAGCAAAGCTGCTTTGCATCGGCTTCGGAGCCTTTGTAGCGGAATTTAATTTTTTCCGTATTCCCATGCATCAGGCAGTCTTTGGCGTCCCGGATATTTTTAGAGCCGCGGAGGATTTCAATAATCAGGTCTATCACGTCGCATGCCTTGATTAAGCCCTCCTGGACTTCCTTTTTTTCCAGTTCCTTGGCAAGGAGGGTCTGGTATTTCCTCGTAGCCAGTTCATACTGGAAATCCACATGGTGGCGGATGATGGGCACAAGCCCCATGGTTTCCGGCCTGCCCCCTGCCACGGCAAGCATATTGACGCCAAACGTGTCCTCCAGCCTTGTTTTCTTGTAAAGCATGTTGCAGAGGTTCTCGGGGTCCGCGCCTTTTTTCAAATCCAGCACAATGCGGATGCCTTCCTTCGAGGACTGGTTGGAAATATCCACAATGTCGCTGGTCTTGCGGGTTTCCACCAGATGGTATACGTCCATCAGGAATTTCCCAATATTTGCCCCTACCATGGTGTAGGGGATTTCTGTAATCACCAGCCGCTGCCTCCCGCCTTTCCCCTGTTCCGTTTCCACTTTTCCGCGGATTTTAATTTTCCCTGCGCCAGTTTCATAAATGCTTTTCAGGTCCGACTGGTTCACCACAATCCCCCCAGTGGGGAAATCCGGCCCCTTGATGTACCCCATCAGTTCCTCCGTGGTAATGTCCGGGTTTTTCATGTAGGCCTTTACCCCGTCTATGACTTCGGAAAAATTATGGGGCGGGATGCTGGTTGCCATGCCTACGGCAATGCCTTCTGCCCCGTTGATTAAAAGGTTCGGAACTTTTACCGGGAGCACGGAAGGCTCCTGTTCCGTTTCGTCAAAATTTGGCACAAAATCCACCACGTTTTTGTCCAAGTCGGCAAGATAGGCTTCCTGGGTAATTTTCTGCAGCCGGGCTTCCGTGTAACGCATGGCCGCCGCCCCGTCCCCTTCTATGGAGCCGAAATTCCCATGGCCATCCACCAGAGGCAGGCCTTTCTTAAATTCCTGCGCCATCACCACCAGCGCTTCATAAATGGAGCTGTCCCCATGGGGGTGGTATTTACCCATAGTATCCCCTACGATACGGGCGCATTTCCGGTATGGCCTGTCGTAACGGATGCCAAGTTCATGCATGTCATAGAGGGTCCTTCGCTGCACTGGCTTCAGCCCGTCCCGCACATCCGGCAGCGCCCTTGTAATGATTACGCTCATGGCATAGTCAATATATGATTTCTGCATGATTTCTGAATATTCTGTACGGATAATCTGTTCCTTTTCCTGCATGGCATATCCTTTCTATATATCAAGCTCTGCGTCATGGGCGTGCTCGTGGATAAATTCCCGCCGCGGCGGCACTTCTGTGCCCATCAGCAGTTCCGTCACGTCTGACGCCATCCTTGCATCCTCAATCTCCACTTGTTTTAAAATCCGGGTTTCCGGGTTTAAGGTAGTTTCCCAAAGCTGGTCTGCGTCCATTTCCCCCAAGCCCTTGTACCGCTGGAGGGTAAAGGGGCCTTTATGCCTTTTCCTGTATTTTTCCAAAGCAACGTCATCGTAAAGGTATTCCTCCGCACCTCTGGAGGGAATGGCTTTGTACAGGGGGGGCATGGCAATGTACACATGGCCCTCGAAAATCAGTTCCGGCAGAAACCGGTAAAACAGCGTCAGCAGCAAGGTAGAAATATGCGCCCCGTCCACGTCCGCATCCGCCATAATAATAATCTTATCGTAGCGCAGCTTGGTAATGTCAAAATCATTCCCATACCCTTCGGAAAACCCGCAGCCAAAGGCATTGATCATGGTCTTGATTTCCGCATTTGCAAGGACTTTGTCAATGCTGGCTTTTTCCACGTTTAAGATTTTCCCCCGGATTGGCAGGATTGCCTGATAGTTCCGGTCCCGGGCAGTTTTAGCGGAGCCCCCGGCAGAATCCCCCTCCACAATGAAAATCTCGCAGGCAGAAGCGTCCCTGCTTTCGCAGTTGGCTAACTTCCCATTGGAGTCAAAGGAAAACTTCTGTTTTGTCAGCAGGTTTGTCTTTGCCTTTTCCTCGGTTTTGCGGATTTTCGCCGCTTTTTCTGCACAGGCAATGACTTTTTTTAAGCTGTCCAGATTTTTGTCAAAATAAAGCTGGATTTCCTCCCCAGTCACTTTCCCAGTGACACGGGACGCGTCCTGGTTGTCCAATTTTGTCTTCGTCTGGCCTTCAAACCTGGGGCTGGGGTGCTTGATGGATATGACGGCCGTCATCCCGTTCCGCACGTCCGCCCCAGTAAAGTTCGAATCCTTTTCCTTTAAAATCCCCAGCTCCTTGGCATAATTGTTGATGACTGTAGTAAACACCGTCTTAAAGCCCGTCAGGTGGGTGCCCCCTTCTGCATTGTAAATGTTGTTGCAGAAACCCAGCACATTTTCATGGAATTCATTGACATACTGGAACGCCGCTTCCACGGTAATCCCTTCGTTTTCCCCTTTGAAATACACCACCTCGTGGACGGCTTCCGCTTTCCGGTTTAAGTCCTTCACAAAGCCGCTGATCCCTTCTTCTTCGTGGAAGGTCAGCTTTTCAGGAATTTCCCCGCGCCTGTCCTCATAAACAATGGTAAGCTTTGGGTTTAAGTATGCCGTTTCATGCAGCCGGCTTTTGACATCCTCCTCCTTGAAGCGGGTCTTTTCAAAAATCTCCGGGTCCGGAAGGAAATTAATGCGGGTCCCGGTCTTTTTCGTTTTCCCAATGACAGGCAGCATCCCATGGTCCAGTTCCAGGGCCGGGTTCCCTCTTTCATACCGGTCGTGGTATATTTTCCCGCCCAGGTAAACCTCCAAATCCAGATAGGTGGAGAGGGCGTTTACTACCGAGGAGCCTACCCCGTGGAGCCCGCCGCTGGTCTTATAGGCGTCGTTGTCGAATTTTCCCCCTGCGTGCAGCGTAGTAAAGACAAGGCGGGCTGCCGACATGCCCTTTTCATGCATCCCTACAGGGATGCCCCTGCCGTTGTCCTCTACCGTGCAGGAACCGTCTGCTTCCAGCGTGACGTATATGGTATCGCAAAACCCTGCCAGATGTTCATCCACAGAGTTATCTACAATTTCGTAAATTAAATGGTTCAGGCCTTTCCGGGACACGCTTCCTATGTACATGCCCGGGCGTTTCCTGACGGCTTCCAAGCCTTCCAGCACGGTAATGCTGCCGGCGCCATATTCCTGATTTTTTGCCATTTTTTGTTCCCTTTCTATATTTTTGATACACATGTTCTGGTTTTGACTTGATTATTGTAACACAAGTTTGTGGGATTTGCAAAGATTTCTGCGAACAGATTTTTGGGTAGGGGAAAAAGAGTTACTGTTCACTCCTGAGCCGTGCACTGTGATGCACGGCTACAGGCCAATACAGTAATGGAGCCAGAACCCGGCCTCTTGCCGTAAGGCAACTTTAAATAGGCCGGATTCGTTACTGTGAACAGTAACGAAAAAGAGGGGATTTTGGCAATAAGGGGCTTATAAATGGAAATGGGTTTTTCGGGAAGCGGCAATGCTGGGAAGTGTCGGAACAGCAGGGCAGGCTCCGGCCTGTCCCCTTCCCACAAATCCCATTATCCCGCTAAATCCCTTCCAAAGCCTTCCGCAATTCCCCGCAGCTCCCATACCTGCCCTCCGGCTGCATGCATGTGCACTTTTTTATGATTTTCGTCAGCTTCCGCGGCACCTTCCAGTTAAATTTCCGGACAGGATACGCCCCGCAGGGATACTGGCAAGGATCTTCCCCCGTAAGCAGGTGGTACATGGTTGCGCCAAGGCAGTATATATCCGTCCTTGCATCTGCCATTCCCCCGGCAAGCTGCTCTGGCGCCGCGTAGCCCCGTGTCCCAAGGCTTATGTATTCCCCTTCCTGTCCCCCGCACTCTAAGGCTGCCCCAAAATCAATCAGGCGCAGGTTCCCGCCCCGCTGCAAGATAATATTGGCCGGCTTCATGTCCCTGTAGACAATGGGCGGCCTGCAGTTGTGGAGGTAGCCCAGCACCAGGCACATGTCCTTTGCCCACCGGACAACCTGCTGCCAAGGCTGCGCCCCTGTCCGGGCAAGGAGATGCTCCAACGTTTCCCCTTCTAAATATTCCATTACAATATAGCACATCCCCTCCTGTTCCAGTACCTCCACAATTTCAGGGAAATACGGATAACGCAGCTTCTGCACCAATTCCACTTCCTGCCGTGCCATGCAGGCCGCCTGCCCTTCCTGGATTTGGCGCACTTCCTTAATTGCCCGGTTCCTGCATGTTTCCCTGTCGTATGCAAAATACACATGGGAGGAACCGCCTGCCCCTAAAATCCCCTTGATTTCATAACGCCCTTTGAGCACCTTTCCCTGTTCCAGCATAATTCCTTCTCCTTGGATTACTTTCCCTCCAGGTTGCCTGTGTATTGGAAAAACCCCATCTTTTGGAACGCACCGCATGGGCCGCCCCGGGCAGGAGCTGCCGTTCACCACAGAAAAAGAGAATCCCACACTCCGAGATTCTCTCCAACCTTCCTCTGCACGTAACGATAGAAAAAGCCCGCCTTTCCTAATTTTTGTTCAGGCTCCCCGACTTGCTGACGGAAATCTTATTCTCCGTCCCGCTTACCAGACGCTTAATATTCGCCCGGTGCCGCCAAATGGCAAGAACCATAAAAACCGCCCCCACTGCATACGTTTCCATCAGAAATTCTTTGTCTACCCACAAGAACCCCATCTGCCCAAACGCAACAAGCTGCCCAAAAAAGCAGAGGGAAACTAAAATCGACCCAAGGGACACATACCGTGTAGCCGCAACCGTCCCCGCAAACACCAGCAGGCACAAAAGCGCCATAGGCGGATAAAAGGTCAGCAGCACCCCAGCGGTGCAGGCAATGCCTTTCCCGCCCTTGAATTTCATATAAAAAGGGAAATTATGCCCCAGCACAGTCCCAAGCCCTGCATACAGCTCCAGCAAATGGGCCTGCCCCGGATATGCCTGGTGGAAGAACAGCCACGCAAGCCCCATGGAAAGGGCTGCCTTCCCGGCATCCCCCAAAAACGTAACTAGGCCTGCTTTCCAGCCCAAGGTACGCAGCGTATTGGTTGCCCCGGCGTTTCCGCTCCCATATTCCCTGATATCAATGTGGTGCAGTTTCCCATAAATATACCCTGTCTGGAACAGCCCAAGCACATAGCCCAGCGCCAGACAGATGACGCGGTTTAAAATCATATTATTTTTCCTTCCTCTCCCGAATAAAAAACCTTAGCGATGTTCCCTGAAACCCAAACGCATCCCGGATGCGGTTTTCCAGATACCTTGTATAGGAAAAATGCATCAGCTTTTTGTCATTGACGAAAATCACGAATGTAGGGGGCTTCACTGCAACCTGCGTAATATAGTAAAGCTTTAGCCGCTTGCCTTTGTCGGAAGGCGGCTGCTGCATCGCCACTGCCTCTGACATAATTTCATTGAGGACGCCCGTGGCAATCCGCATGGAATTATTTTCCAGCACCACGTCCACCATGTCAAAAATCCGGCTGGTGCGCTGGCCTGTCTTGGCGGAAATAAACAGGATTTCCGCATAAGGCATAAAACTCAGCACCTGGCGGATGCGGTCTGTATGCTTGTACATGGTTTTGTCATCTTTTTCAATGGCGTCCCATTTATTGACGGCAATGATAATCCCTTTCCCCCTGTCATGGGCAATCCCGGCAATCTTGGCATCCTGCTCCGTCACCCCTTCCGTGGCGTCAATCATCAGGATAACCACGTCTGCCCGTTCCACCGCAGTCACTGCCCGGATAATGCTGAACCGCTCCAGCTCCTCCTTGATTTTGCTTTTGCGCCGCAGCCCCGCCGTGTCAATGAAAATGTATTCCCTTCCATCCCATGCCACCTCAGTGTCCACAGCGTCCCTGGTAGTCCCTGCAATTTCAGAAACAATCACGCGTTCTTCCCCTATCAGGTGGTTAATCAGGGAGGACTTGCCCACGTTTGGCTTCCCTACAATGGCAACTTTCGTCCTGCCGTCTTCCTGCTCCCCTTCCGTTTCCTCCGGGAAATAATTTAACACCTCATCCAGCATGTCCCCAAGCCCTAATTTCCCTGCTGAGGAAATGGGGATTGGTTCCCCAATGCCAAGGTTGTAAAATTCATAAACATCCGGCATGTATTTCTCAAAACTGTCCACTTTATTTACTACCAAAACCACTGGCTTCCGCGAATGGCGGAGCATGTCTGCCACCTTGGCGTCTGCGTCCACCAGCCCCTGGTGCACATCCGTCATAAAAATAATGACGTCCGCCGTGTCAATGGCTATCTGGGCCTGCTCCCGCATCTGGGATAAAATAATATCCTTGCTCTCCGGCTCAATCCCCCCTGTGTCAATCAGGGTGAAGGCCCGGCCCAGCCAGCTTACCTCCGCATAAATCCTGTCCCTTGTAACTCCCGGCGTATCTTTTACAATGGAAATCCGCTCCCCTGCCAAGGCATTAAATAAGGTAGATTTCCCCACATTGGGACGCCCAACTACTGCAACTACTGGTTTACTCATCCTACTCTCCTAACTTTTCCCGTCCGGCGCGGCATGAAACTTAATCCGCACCTCCAATCAAACATGACACCAAATCCTGTCCGCTTGATTTTACAATATCTATTTCCACTTGTAAAGCATTTTTAAGCTGGGAAAGGGTAATATCGTCCAAAAATACCTCCTCCCCGCTGCGCAGAAGGCTGCATGGCAGCAAAAGCCTGCTGCCCAAATCCCTGTTTTTTAGCTGCCCTGCCAGGTCCTGCCCTGTCAGCAGCCCGGAAACGGTAATCTGTTCCCCGAAAAACTGATTGGTTATGGGGATGACTTGTATTTCCTTCCGGGGAAATTCCCGCTGGAAGGCATCTGCCAGTTCCTGCAGGGTGGGGGCGGCAAGGACGCCTGTGGCGATGGTGATTTTTTCTGCCCTGGACAGCCCGCCAAATCCTCTGGGTCCTGAGCTTTCTGCTAATTTTATTGCTTCTCCAAGGGCTGCGGCAAATTCTTCCCGCAGCAGCCGCAGCATCCCGACGCCGTTTTCCAATTGGGGATAGCCGTCATAAATTTCCTCCCCCGGCAGCTCCTGCCCTGCCAGAAGGTACCACTCGTCGCTGGCATGGACAAAATGCAGCCCGCACGTTTCAAAACATGTTTTCTGGAACTGGTGCACCAGCCCCAGCACTTCTTTTGCATCTTCTTTCGTAAAAGGCTCCAAAGGGTACAGGCCTTCCCGGTATTTGCTCAATCCTACCGGGACTATAGACACGCTTTCCATTACAGGCATGTATCCCATCAAATCTGTAATGCTTTTTTTTAGCTGTTCCCCGTCATTGACGCCCTTGCAGAGCACAATCTGGCCGTTCATTGGAATCCCCGCTTTATGCAGGACATCCATTTTTTTCAGCGCCTCCCCGGCGAACCGGTTGTTCAGTATTTTGCAGCGGAGCGCAGGATCCGTGGCCTGTACAGAAATATTGATCGGCCCTAAACGGTAAGCCACAATCCGCTCCAAATCACGTTCCCCCATATTGGTAAGGGTCACATAATTCCCCTGCAAAAAAGACAGGCGGGAATCATCGTCCTTAAAATACAGCGTGTCCCGCATCCCCTTTGGCATCTGGTCGATAAAGCAGAAAATGCATTTGTTGCGGCAGGACTTGTATTCATCCATCAAGCCGTTTTCAAACTCAATGCCCAAATCATCTTCGTATTCTTTTTCGATCTCCAGTTCCCATTCTTCCCCCGTCCCTTTGCGGACAAGGACAGTAAGGTATTCTTCGTTGGTGAAATATTTATAGTCAAATACATCCTCGATTTCATGCCCATTTACGGACAGCAGCACATCCCCTGGCTCCAGTTCCAGTTCTTCCGCAATGCTGCATGGCTGTACTTTACAAATGGTATGTTCTTTCAACATTAATGCTCCTTTTCATAAGAAAACGCGCCTAAAAATATTCCTGCCACTGCGTTACATGTTCAGGGAATACTTTCAGGCACGTCCTCAAGGGCTGCCTTGGCAGCCCCTTACAGCCATCTTTTTCCTAATCTTCGCTGTCCTCATCTACAACCCCGGCTACTGCGCCGGCTACAGAGGATACTACTGCAACAATTACTGCAATGAGGACTACGCCCCCGATTATAAACACCATCATTCCTTATCATCTCTTTCTTATTTGATTCACCGTAAATGCGCATTCCATGCGGCTTTTACTGTTTGGCTTTCCCTATTATACCAAACAGGCGGTATGGTGTAAAGACTAAGCCAATATCTTTTTTATCCAACTTCATAATCCTAAACATTCTTATCAAACTTAGGATAATACGCGTCTTTTGGCTTTTCTTTCTGCATCATCGCCTTTGCCTCCAGTTCGGATTCTGCTTTCACATACCTGACTAGCATCTCCTGCCCCTCCATCCGCCCGATGTCTCCTTTTGCCTCCTCATCCCACGCTTTCTTTTTCAGCAGCGAAAGGCTAAGCCCTATGGATGCCGCCGGGGTCTTTTTTGATAACTCTCTTTTAAGCATTTTTTTGAATTTATATATCCCAAATAGTCAATTGCTTTTCTTTCAACGATTTTACTTTTCTTTCCGTAATTTTATCATTTTCTGAAATTTTTCCGCATAAAAGCGGAGAATGAACATCATATAATTTACAGTTTTTGGAAACACTTTCCTGACTATAGTTTGCATAACAATATTGGCATCCATTTTTACATGTATTGTATGTACCTATTTCAATACTTTTAATACAGCCACACTCTTTCCTTTGATTCTTATCTTTATCTGCTTGAATTTTACAATCAATAATCTTTTCAATTAATTCTATGTCAATACAACAATTATGTTCTATTCCACAGGATGACAAATCAACAGTTTCTGCACATGATGCAACTTTGATATTATGGTTTCTCGCAATTAATGCAATTTCTTTTCCAAACGAAACCAACTCATCTTCTGTTAGAAAAAAAGGATTTAATGTTTTCATGTTTTTTTTGTTTTTCGCATATATATCCACGAAACTTATAACACATTTAGATGTGTATCCATGCAATTCTTTTGCAATTTGTTCAAATGCTTTTAAGTGGTATTCAATATTGTATTTATCAGTAAAGATAATTGGATCGTATCTCCATATCACCTTTTCTTTCCCGATTTTATGCGACAATTTTTGAAATATTGGTATCATTAATTTCTTCTTATGCGGAACGTTACATTCTATGTCATTTCCATAACTGGTAAGTGTAAATTGAAAATAATATTTATAATTATCCAGTTCATTTAACCTTGAAAACATTGGTTCAGGATTTTTTGTCCAAAAAACAATACAGTCTATAACTTCCGGTGACAAAATAATTTTACTAATCTGATGTGCATTCATCGGATTGCGGGCATATACGTATCCTTCCTTTATCCTATTCAAAAACCATTCAGAATAATAATTCGGAATATCTGTTCTACGGCTAACACTTAAAATCACTATATCACTTCCTTTCGTAGTCGTGCACAACTATAGAATAGCACATTTTGCTGAAGTTTTTTATGTTAAATAAACTGGCACAACAGGTACGTTTTTGAGAGTCCTTCATAACATCACCTGCCTTTAGAGAAAAACATCAGCTATCTGCTTCTATGATCTTCTTGGTCAGCAGCCAGTTTCCATTCCCGCCACCAAGCGGCTTGATAGCCCACTCCTTTCCTACCGCTTAACAACTGCATCCCATTTCCCCTGAACAGTCATGGAATCACTTTCAGCGTAATAGTCATCATAGAATCCTCCTTGAATAATTAGGGTTCCTCATCCACCGCTCTGCTAACGCGCGTACTTCACAAAGCAGTTTATGATTTTGATATTTCAGGCAGAATGCCTGTCACATTCTCATTTTAAATTAACGTGAGTTCGATGAAAAATAAATGTCCATAAGCCTAATTCTCTGGTATAATTAAATCGCCAAACCCAAAAATACCAGAGAAGAATAAACTTATGGACGAAATGATTATATCAGTTTTCTATGACATTGACAACTTCTGCAAAGAATTAAAAAAATATTTTCCACTTATCAGGCTACCGGACTTTCAAATGGTACTATACAAAGCTTATCCAAAAGGAATACCGCAAGTTCTTCCCAAAACTTGTCAGCTACAACCGGTTCGTGGAGCTTATGCCCTATGCCGCCATGCCCCTTGCGCTGTTTGTGCAGTCTATGGGTGCCAGTTCCTGACTTTTGTGTAATTGTGCTCATCGAACTCACGTTAATTAAAGAAACAAAACAGATAAAATCAGATGCATCATAAAATAGCACATATTGTTGCAAAAAGAAGAACGGCCACAAATGCCATAACTATAAGCTTTGTGGTCGTTTTATTACTTTTCAACTGTCAAAGATAGGAGTATACCTCATTTATTCGCAAATTTCCATACACAGTACATCCTATTTCCAAGCACAGAAAAAGCCGGCGCGCCGCAATCCACATTCATCGTGAAAAGCAGCATGCCCGCCAAAATGTATGTATCGCTTTTATTTACTGTTTTAAAACACTATAAGCATTTCAAAATGACAACTTTCTTTCCCATATCTTTCTCCTAAATCGCATCAGCCAGAGCCGCCGCCCTTTCACAGCCGTCCGTTTTGCCAATATCACCCACATTCAGCACGCCGGGGATCAAAACCTCGCCTACCATCTTCCATTTGTTCAGAGTACACATACGCTCCATCGGGATACGCACCCCATCCATGACCGACATATCTTCCTCCTCACAGCAGGCAATCAGCGCGCATTCCTTACCTGCAATATCTTTTCCTCCTACGACAAGGGAAAATATCCGGTCAATGACGCCCTTGATCTGCGCCGGGATGGAATACCAGTAGACCGGCATCGTAAACACAATGGCATCTGCCTCCAGGATTGCCGGCGCTATCGTATTGAAGTCATCATCAAAGGTACAGGCCTTCCCTGTGGAATAGCAGGTTTCGCAGGCATGGCATCCGCCTACTTTTTTCATGGCGGCATCAAACCTGGTAACTGTATGCCCCTTCTCCTCCGCCCCTTTGATAAAGGCCTCCGTCATGGCAAAACTGTTACCATTTTTACGCGGGCTTCCCGTAATAACAACAATTTTCTTACTCATACAACGATTCCTCCTCTATTCTTCCTTCTTGCTTTTTTATAATAAGCCGGCTTATACTTTGATCCGGCTTTCGCAACCCTTTCAGCCATTCTGTCACCTGCTCCCTGCAATATGGCATATCGCCGCAGTATATCCAACGCACCCGCCTGTTCCCCGCTTCCTGCATCAATCTATTTATGTTGGTTATTTCTGAATGGTATCAGAATTCTGATTATATGCCTTTGCAACGCATTTCCATTCGCCATTCATCTTCAACAGAAGCAACACATCCGTGAAGTCAATACGGTTGCCCCAGCCTTCTTCCAGCACACGTACAACAGCCAAGGATTCCTCAATCATCAGGACATCCACACGGGCCTTGAAATTATCACCGCCAGGCACAGTATCCACATTGTGATAGAACTGCTCAATAGAGCCATGCTCCAGCTTACCGTCCAGATATCCAAACAAAACAGCCTCATCCGTGAACAGTTCCTTTGCATATACGCTGTTTCCCTCGGCAACGCTCTTGACAAACTTCATTGCAGCAGCTTCCACTGCCTGATATTCCTTTAATTCTGCTCTCATTGTAATAGCCTCCTTAACTTTTTTGACATTATATAAAGCATTCTGCCTTATACCAAAGTCAAATACCCCGCAGCAAGCTATGGGGCATGACCTGGCTTGTTCTTTCCGCCCCAAGGGGCGGGGTATTCAACCCTCGCGGCATTCGCCAAATATCCGCGCAAGCGCGGCTGCTTGGCTCATTGCTCGCGGGAATAAATCAAATATTGTTCCCTACCTCATATCCATCCCATACAGCATGAAGGATCGTGCTGACCTTCTGTCCATCTCCGATTTCATAAACGGCTGCGCCGCATCCCAGAAGCTCCTGAGCCATGGACGGAACCGGACGGAAACCAACTGCGATAACAACCGAATCTGCATCCAGCACCTTTTTCTGGCCACCGCTTTCCAGAATGGCCCTGCCATCTTCCACAGCAAAAAGACGGTGACCCTCCAATACAGCCACATGATGATGTTCAAACAAATCTGGGATCATCTGGCCATTTGGGATCGGGGATGGGATACCTGCCGACAAAATCTTAGGCAGGGCTTCCACGACCGTAACCTCTTTGCCGTCCCGTGCATATTCTAATGCCATTTCACATCCAACCAGACCGCCGCCGATCACCATGACCTTTTGCCCGACCTTTTCCGGATGTGCAAATGCTTCCATACAGCCGATCACCTTTTTATCATCTATTCCCGGCACTTTCGGCATGACAGGGACGGAACCTGCTGCCAGAATGATTACATCTGCATCCATATTTCGGAGCTGGCCAGCAGTAACATTTGCCCCCGTATGGATCTCCACAGGCAGTGCCTTTAATTCATTCTGATACCACGCATTCAGCTCCCGTACCTCTTTTTTAAAGCTATGGGAACCGCCGGGGATCAGATTGCCGCCCAACGACTCATTCTTTTCATACAAAGAAACTTTATGTCCCCGCATGGCTGCAGTTCTGGCAGCCTCCATACCGGCGGCACCGCCGCCCACGACCACAACCTTTTTCGGCTGTACGCAGGGGCGGAGCGCATACCTCACTTCCCGCATCGCCACCGGGTTTACTGCACAGGTCGGCTGTTTTCCCTGCTGGAGCCTTGTGATACATCCCTGATTGCATGCAATGCAGGGACGGATTTTCTCCGTATGTCCGGCCAGCGCCTTGTTGGGATACTCCGGATCTGCCAGGGCAGCACGCCCAAGAACAACTGCATCGATCTTACCGTCCCGTATTGCATTTTCCGCAATATCCGCTTCATTCATCCGGCCGCCTGCCAGGATCGGGATATTCACGGCTGCTTTTGCTTCCGCGGCCAGTTCCACCAGATACCCTTTCGGCATATACATAGGCGGGCAGGCATAATAGAAGGAATCGTAAATGCCCGTATCTACATTCAGGCAGTCATAACCATAGGATTCCAGCAGCTTCGCAATCTCAACCCCTTCTTCCAGGGTACGGCCGATTTCTTCCTCACCCGTCAGGCTTGCCTGTTCAAATCCTTTTACAAAGGTTTTTAGGCCCAGGCGCATACTGACCGGGAAATCACTGCCGCACTCCTGCTTGATGCCTTCGAGAATTTCTCTTGCCGCCCGTAAACGGTTTTCCAGGCTGCCGCCATATTCGTCGGTGCGGTGGTTCATCATGGACAGGGCAAACTGGTCAAGCAGATAACCCCAGTGGATGGAATGGACCTCTACGCCAGAGAAACCGGAATCCTTTGCAATTTTAGATGCTTTTACAACGGACTCAATTTTAGATTTAATCTGGGCACGGGTCAGCTCTGGTGAAACCTCTCCCGGATGCCGGAAAACATGTACAGAAGACGGCGCCGGAAGATTGGGGTAGTTCCTCCCAAGCCCCATGGTAATCTGTGCAAAGATTTTTGTACCGTAAGCGCCTGCCCTCTCATTCAGTTCCGTTGCCGTCATCTTAAACGCATCCGGATTCTGTAAGATAGCCGGTCCAACCCCGGTGTATGGGTCAACTGTACCATCTGCCGCGATCGCCCCGGTAAAAATCAAACCAAACCCGCCTTTCGCCCGCTCTATAAGGTACTGTATTGTTTCGTCTTTCAGGCCACCTCCCGGAAAATGGTGCTGCCCGCCGCCAATCGGTGCCATACAAAACCTATTCCTAATGTTCAGTCTGCCAATCTGGAGTGGCTTTCCTAAATACTCATAGTTCTGCATGTCTGTGCCTCCTTTACCTGCAGGATTGACTTTTCCTGCTGTTGATATTATAATTATAGCGAGAATGGAACAGAAAACAAGTACGCACCTATAAGTGCGATACTAACATGAAGGTTATATACTTGCCTAAAGGAGAGTGAAAGAAATGGGCGAACGCTGTATATCACAAGAATGCCTAGAAACAACAGGTTTCAGCTACACATTATCCCTCATCAATGGGAAATACAAAATGACAATTCTTTATACGCTTATGGAATTTGGCATCGTCCGCTTTAATGAAATGAAAAAGTATATTGGCGAGATCTCTTTCAAAACGCTAAGCTCTACATTAAAAGCATTAGAGGCAGACCAGTTGGTAAACAGAAAAGAATACCCGCAGATTCCGCCAAAGGTCGAATACAGCCTTACAGAACGTGGAAAGTCACTCATTCCCATATTAGATGGCATGTGCGAATGGGGAGATAAAAACAGGCTTCCATAGGAAAGCAAAACCAATATACACAGCAGTCAAATACCCCGCAGCAAGCTACGGGGCATGACCTAACTTGTTCTTTCCGCCCCAAGGGGCGGGGTATCAGTCCCAATTATGTTATTTTTCTTCCATAATTTTAACACCCCACGCCGGAATTTCAAACTCCTCCCGGCTTTTTATCTCTGCCCCCGACAAAAGCTCTGTGCTATCTGAAAATCTGTATGTAACATTCCTGCCTTCCGCCGAATAATTAAAATAGAATTTTACGGTCTTTCCGAAATCATTCTTCCCCTGCCTTACAATCACAGGAAAGTTTTCATCTGGTATCTGCACCGCAGCGGCCCGCAGTACATATTCCAGAATGCGCCACAATATTTTTTTATCGGTCATGCATCCCAGATAAAAAGCTTTTCCGTTTCCATAGCTGTTTTCCGTTACTGCGGCATATCCGTTCCAATTATAGTGGTCGTAAGATGCCAGTACTTCTGCCCCGTGCGGTATCAAAAGCTCCATAAAAACATCCGCTTCTACTTCTTCTGCGTCTCCGATGATCTTTCCAGTCAGGCCGGTATGCTTTGGAAATGCAAACTGCTGGTATTCCACGCCAAAACACTTGTGCAGAATATGCGGCTGTACCTCATGGCTGACTTTTACATTTTCATCTGCAAAAGCGGTCTTAAACGTCGCTGCCAGATATCCGCCACCCTCTACATACCGAACCAGTTTTTGCAGCAGCTCCTCAGGCGCCGCATACAGAGCCGGCACAATAATTACCTTATATTCATTTAGATTTTCAGACTCTGGCCAGATAAAGTCACACTCCATATTTCTTTCATACAGCACATCGTATATCCAGCGGACCACATCATTATAGCCGATTCCGGCATTTCCTGCCGCTGTTGCCTCAATGCCAAACCATTTTAATGCCGTCAGCGCTTCATTGCTGACCAGAACCGCCACATCATTTTTCTTTTTCAGGTTCATCAGATGGCTGCCAATCTCTGAAAATTCCCTCCCGATGGCACATGCTTCCCGATAAGTGTCATTTTCCTGAAAATCATGGCTGAGTATCCCTTTCCAGTACGTTTCAAATGAATTATGGATAGAATGCCAGTGCCAGTACATCACGCCGTTTGCCCCGGAAGCGATATGGCTGTATGCCTGCAGGCGAAGCTGGCCTTTATAAGGCGTCCATCCCGGGAACCCCTGCGCTTCCGTTTCCAGTATCAGATAGTTGTCATTCTTCAGCGACCTTGCCATATCACCGCCAAAGGCGATCTCTGTTCCTGTCAGTTCATCCTGGCTCGGATGATAAATATCCGCCCCTGTAAGCGTAAGGCATCTGGATGCATGAAAATGGTTTACATCCGGCTGTACCCCAAAAGAATGCCCGCGCCACTCATAGTCAAAGTTATGGGTAATGAACTGGCCTTCCCTGCGGTATTCGTTTACAATGCCTGCCTGCCAGCTTAAAAATTCAGTTACCAGCCCCCTTTGAAACTTTTCAAATTCCGCGCCCAGGCTGCCATTAATTGTGCCCCTTACATCTGGAAAATCCTCCCATGCGTTCACGC
>Ga0224737_10013_pt2 | contig 17448 bp, 15 predicted proteins | sample LIM_B_Water_Pos_FD_161632 | JGI IMG/M metagenome (GOLD analysis project Ga0224737, IMG submission 161632) | Enriched cells from gastrointestinal tract of the lab mouse from Pacific Northwest National Laboratory (PNNL), Richland, Washington... | ecosystem: Host-associated > Mammals > Digestive... | reverse complement strand
GAGGGTTTCACCCTGATCGGCCTTGATTCCTGCTGCTATCAGAACGGGGATCTGGAACGGAAGGAGGTTCGGCTTGACCTGGGGATTCTGAGAGACAAAAAGCCGCGGCTTTGCAGGGATGAGCTTGAGATTCGCAGGGAGAGAGAGCCGGAATATCACGACACGGAGGAGATGACCATGCGCGCCTTCTGGAACAAACATCACAGAGGTTGCAACGAGCATCTTCTGGTGCATAAACTGAGGGACTCGGAGGATTATCTCCCGGAACTCTCCAGGGTGGCGGTGAAGGACGGCAGGATCATCGGAGGAATCTTTTACAGCAGGGCATGGCTGAAAAAGGGGGAGCAGAAAAAGGAGATACTCACCTTTGGTCCCCTGTGTGTGGATCCGGACTGGCAGGGAACCGGCGTGGGGGAAATGCTGCTGCAGGAGACCATGACTGCGGCAAGGGAAGCAGGGTATCCCGGTATTGTGATTTTGGGGGAGCCGGATTATTACCCGCTGAGGGGATTTGTGACCTGTGACCGGTTTGGGATTACCACCCCGGAGGGCAAAAATTTTGACGCCTTTATGGGGGTTGAGCTGGTTCCCGGAGCGCTGTCGGAGTTTGGCGGCAGCTTTTACGAATCGGAGATTTTTGAACAGCTTTCCGCAGAAGAGGAGGAAGTGTTTTCCGTGCAGTTTCCGCCGCTTGAAAAACAGTACTTTCCCATGCAGTGGGACTGATTCCCGGAAATGCTTCAGCCTGCAGTCAGGGATGGTTTATGGGTGTTTATCTGCGGGGAACAAGGTTTCCGGCCGGTTAAGAAAAATTGCCGAACGGTTAACACACCCTCCATTGTGCAGGAGCATGATCTGCTCTATACTGTATTTACCGGCCGGGGAAAATCAGTTGCCCGCAGCAGGCGGAAGGGAATAGATATTCCCATATGCAGGAGGGCTGCGGAGTAGGGAAAGGCGAAGGTAAGATAAGGTATGGATTTGAAGATCGGCGGAAAAATCATGGAGCTGCGGAAGGCCAGGGGAATGACCCAGGAACAGCTGGCAGCGGCGTTGGGCGTATCGGCTCCGGCGGTGAGCAAATGGGAGACGGACAGTTCCTATCCGGACATCACCCTGTTGTGTCCGCTAGCCAGGGCGTTGGGAACGGATGTGGATTCCCTGCTGGCCTTCGAGGAGGAACTGTCCGAGGAAGCGTTGGGACAATGGATGACGGAGATCATGGGGATGGTGCAGAAGGGAGCTGTGTCGGAGGCGGAGGAGCGCCTGAACAGGCTGCTGCATTCCTATCCCTCCAGTGTGCCCCTGAAGTTCAGCGCAGTGGCAGCGTTTTCCTTTTTTGAGATGAGCGGGACAAAGAGCGACGGGGAGGATAAGACCCGTTGGAAAAATCGGAAGAAGGAGCTTTGTCAGGCAGTACATGACAGCGGCAATACTGCCTTTTTTCTTCCCGCTGTTTCCATGCTGGTGTCCCTGGCGCTGGCGGATGACGAGCTGGAAAGAGCGGAGGAGCTGTTGAAGGAAAATCTTACCAACAAGGCTGATTTTGCGGCAGCTGATTTTACGGTACTCTGGGTACGGCTTTATTTGAAAAAGGGAGAGCGGGACAAGGCTCTGGAGACGGTACAGAAGGAGCTGTACTCCCTGGTGGGCAAGGTGCAGAATTGTCTGATCAGCATGTTGGGAGAGGACATGGCACTGGAGCAGGAGAAAAAAATTGAAGTATGTAATGTGCTGCAGCAGCTGACCGAAAGCTTCTGTGTCGGCGGCGGTATGGGAGCGGACGTGCTGGCGGAGGTCTATCTGCGGGATGGGGATACCGGAAAGGCGCTTGACTATCTGGAACGTTTGACAGACCGGCTGACCAGTCCGGTACTGCCTCCCAATCCACTGCTGTTTGCACCGGCGATTGCGCCGAAGCAGACAGAGTGGGGCAGGGAGATGCGCATGGTCATCCTGCGGGGGCTTAAGCAGGACGCCTGCTTTGAACCGCTGCGCCAGGATGAGAGGTTCCGGGCCCTGGTGAATGAGCTGGCGGAAAGCCTGGAAGAGTAGGGCTGCTTTCGGCAGTCAGCGCGTGAAAAGGACAGCTGAATATCTACAGAGAAAAAAGAACCTTTTCATAGTCTTTTACACAATAGCGGATGTTTTTGCGTCCTTTTTGAATAACGGTGTGTCCCTCAGCTTCCAGCTTTTCCTTTTGCGCCTTCACGCCGCCCGGGTATTTTTCGTTCAGCTCGCCGTTTGCCTTCAGCGTCCTCCAGTAAGGCGTTTCGTCTTCAGATCGCTGGAAGCTGGCCCATGCCGCAATGGAAACAAAAATACCCGCGGTGATTGGCTCCGTAAAATCCGCATGGTTCATTTTTGCAAAATGTTCCCGGATTTTTCCCACGGTGATTAATCTGCCGGGTGGGATCTGTCTCATGACTCTGTCATAGTCCAGGGGAGGCGCAAAATACATTCTGTCTCCCCCGTACTTTTCAATGCTCTTATGGTCTGTGATTATCTGAATCTTCGGCATATCCTTGCTGTCATGCAGCATACGGTTAAAATCCTTTTTTTCTTCGTCAGCCATATGTGTCACCTCCTGCTATAAATAGTAAACGAATTTGCGGCTTCATGCAATGAGACGGTTTTTCTTTATGAAAAGGGTAAAATTATAGTGATCCACACATATCAAATAATATTTTTAAAACGTTTTGCAGTTTACTTATTTGCCCAGGGCTAAACATTTGTAATACACACACTATTTTTTCTGTGTTTTGGGAACTGTTTTCTTTACCCAACATAATATAATCACAGCTTACAGATAATGCTTGTGATATTCGGCACAATGTATCCGCAGAAAAACCTTTCTTGCCGGTCCTTACTTTTCCAGTCGAGGACTTCGACCTTTAGTACATCGCTGGCCTCCAGAATGGCATTTACATAAGAAAGATCGGCATATGTATTTATGGTTGGTTTATTATTTACAGGTAATATTTTTGAGATGAGAGCCATTTGGTTTTCCATAATATAATTTTCACCTTATAAATTATCTATTGTACGCAAAGCAGTAGTTGTGCTTGAGAGTATGTCATTTGTTTTGCAGGATAAATATATTTTCAACCATTTGAGTAAAGGTTATTAAATCCGGCAATTCATTAATTGCAAGGTATTCTTCCGGTAATGTGATAGATAATCTATCTTCCAAATCAACAATAAAATTTATAAACCCAAGAGAATCTATAGGTAAATCGCTTAAAGGAATACCTTCATACTCATCTGCTGATAATTCCGTATTTATTTCGAAAGCGTCTCTTACAATGTGTGTAATATTATCAATCATGTATTTGCTCTCCCATTTTTAACTTTTCTACAAGCATTCTGTAATAATATCCTTTTTTTTGTATTAATTCCTCAGGAGTTCCATGTTCCACAAGGCATCCCTGATGGAAAAATAATATCAAATCGACATTCTTGGCGTAAACAGGGTTATGCGTAATCAAGATAACGGCTTTTTTGTTGGTCAGTTCATTTATTTTCTTGATCAGTCCGTTTTCTGCAAGAGGGTCAAGATTCCCGGACGGTTCATCCAAAATCATAACCGGTCTATCGGCAGCATATGTTCGGGAGATTGCCAACTTCTGTTTTTCTCCACCCGAAAAGCTAACGCCTGATTCCGAGAATTCACCTGTTAAAACAGTATCTATTCCGTCAGGAAGCGTATCTATTTTTTCCTTTAGGCCACTGAAAAGTAAGGCGTTGTCTACTTTTTGTTTATTCACAGCTCCATCAGGAATAACGTTTTCAGCGATGGATAAGGCAAATATCTGATAATTTTGCAGCAACAAACTAAATAGTTTTGAACAATTTATCATGTTTGTGGAATAGTAATATTTTATTTTACCTGAAGTTGGTTTATATAATCCGGTTAAGACCTTTATAAATGTACTCTTTCCTGCGCCATTTTCACCCATTAAGGCTATTTTTTTATCTAGAGGAATTTCGAGATTAATATTGTTCAATGCAATTTTATTTTGGTTATAAGAAAAAGAGACATTTTCCATTTTGATCCTTGGATGCTTTTTTCCTCCAAAAACATTTTGAGGTGTGTTAGCTTTACCATCAATCACAGTAAGTATGTCATTCATATACCAAGCGTCATGATATATATTTGGCAGGAATGTAAGTAGCCTTTGTATGTTGCCAACTGCATTCCCGAAGTTAGTCAAAACGAGGCTGAATTCACCTACTGTTATTAATCCACGAAAAAGAAAAATTGCCAATATAGCTATATTTGTCAAGGATATTACTAAATCGACTATTTCGCTGATGGTGTTAGTCAGTGCTTCGCTATAAACATTTTTTTTATTTTCTTTCCAACATTCCTGTTTCAACGATTTATATTTCTCAATAAAGTAATTTCCGATTGGATATAGTCGGAATTCTCGTGCGTATTGTTTTGAATAAAATAAAAGAAATATATTTCTGGTATTTCTCTCAAACGGTAAATTGTGTTGATACTTCCAGTAGCGTAATCTGTTAAGTTTATTTCCACAAAACAAGTTTTTTGCTGCAGACAGAAGTGCTAATAAGATAAAAAAAGGATGCAAATGCCAAAAAATATTGAAAAAAAACACAAACATTATTATTGCATCCAATAAGTCAAATACTTTTTCGCTGAATGTATATAAGTAATTTCCGTCATTATAAACAGCATTGTGCAAATGATTTCTATACTGCTCTGACTGATAACTTTCAACGCTCTTTTCAACACTTTTTTCATAGATTGTTTTTTTATAATATTCATTTATTCGAACCTTCTGTTTTTCGTTAAAATTATTTTTAACCCACGAATTAGTTATAAAGTTAGCAATAGTGATCAGATAATAAAACATAAAACCAACTCCAATTTTCGCAAACCCTTCTTTGGAGTAAATAATTTCATCAATTAGTGCCTTATACCATAAAGTCAAGATGATATAGGTTATAGTATTAAAAAAGGTATTTAGAAAATTCATACCACAAAAAGCAGGGGCTGCCTTAAATAAATGTTTTGTCATTCGCAAATTAGTTAAGATACTGTTTTTTAATTTCATATTTATACCTTTTTACGCCATGGCGTGTAGATTTATTTTGCAAAAAATTCTTCTGTCTGGAGTCTGTAAAGCGAAGCATATTTTCCATTAAGAGCCATCAAGCTATTATGATTTCCTGTTTCTTTTAAAAGACCATCTTCCAAAAAAAGAATTTTATCCGCATGTATAACGTAATGCAATTTATGCGTTGTAAAAACTATTGTCCTGTTTTGGTATTTTCCCATTTGTAGTAAGCTTTCATAAAATTCATTTGTAGCATATACATCCAGTGAACTGGTAGGCTCATCAAAAATAATAATGGGTGATTTACGAGCATATGCTCTTGCAATTACAATTTTCTGACGTTCTCCATAGGAAAAGTTGGATTCATCTTTATTAGAAGAAATTAGTGTGTGAATTCCTTTTTCCAAAGAAATAATTTTTTCGTACAAATTAACATATTTTAGTGCTTCCAGAACAACGGTTTCATCCTCTGTGGAATTTATTGGATGCATCAGGATATTTTCTGCGATGGTAATTTCATAAATTTGATAATCTTGGAAAACTATACTGAACTTTGTTTTCAGATCATCAAGATTATATTTATTATATTCTACTCCGTTGAACTCTACATGTCCTTTGTCTGGCTGAATAAGTCCCAGTGCACAGTCAAGCAAAGTCGTTTTACCTGCTCCGTTTAATCCGGCGATCGCTATAATTTCGTTTTTTTCTATGGAAAAAGAGATATTTTGAAGTACATATGGTAACTCTTTTCCATATCGAAAAAATACATTTTTAAATTCAAGTACTTCAAAAGATTCAAGCGTTTTTCCATAATCACAGTTGCTTAAGGGACATGGATAATTCAAAATTTCTTTAATGTCATCAATGTACAAACTTGATTTATAAATATCTGGTATTATTTTCAGTACATTTATCATTTGAGTAGACATACAAGCTACCACATTAAGAAGGACCAAAAAGTCACCTAAGGAAATTCTGGCTTTTATTAGAAGGCCCGCTATGTAAACACTGGAGGCCCAATAGATCAGATAGCTAAGCGAAGTCATAAGCGTACTGCGAAACAAAAACCGTTCCAAGTATACTTTATATTTTTCAATATACCTATTGGTGTACTCGGAATACTTATCAAATAATTTTTCTTTAATGCCTTCGTTAGCGCGCAATTCATAAGCGTATTCTTCCAAAGAGAAAACTTTATTCATGTAATCTTCGAACCTGAAAAAAGCTTCTTCTTTTTTGTCAAATTCATATTTTTTCTTATTTTCTACAAAATAATACAGAATATAGATCGCTACATTAATTGCCACAGCAATCAGTATTACAGCATTGTTATAAATGGCAAAAACACAAAAAAATATAATGGTGCTGACACAGAATGTAAATAGCTGCATCAGTATAATGAAATACCGAGAATCACTTTCTGTCAGCGCTCTGTTTAATTTGTCATAAAATTTTTCATCATTATATTCTATAAAGTCTATTTTCAGTACTTTCTGGTAGATTTCCGGCATTGTTTGATTTTTTAGCTTCACCTCAAATTGATTAATATAGCCGCCGACCAAAATGTTTTTAAAAATTCTTGTAAACGCCATAAAGAAAAAGTACATTGTCAGATAAATGAATAATAAAGAAACACAAAACGCATCTGATATGACAAAGTCAATTACAAGTTTTACAAGGAATAATTCCGCAACCGATACGAAGGCGGAAATCAATGCTAACAAAAGCATAACCGGAAGAACACTCTTTGATACGCTTGTTATTTTTTTTAAAACAAACAATATATTTTTTACAAGTTTCAAAATCGGCAATCCTTTCTATGATCAAATGGACTTAAATGTACTATTAATTATTTGCCGCCTAACAACTTATCAAGAACATCTTTGAGAACGTCTCCAAAGCTTGGGCCTCCATTATTGTTATTAGCGCCTCCGCCACCCCCGCCAGGTCCCATACCGGTTCCGCCATTGTTAGGGTAATTATTGTTATTGGGTGGCGACGGGGGGGTTACCGGGGTAACCTCGTTTGAATAAAATTCTACGTTATCTTCGCTATATTTTTGAGGTTTATTTAATTTTTTCATTTGATCATCCTCCATATCACAATTGTACATTTAAGTCCATTATGACCTTGCTGTCATGAAAGATAATCAATTATGTAATTAAATAATCTCTGTATATCGCAAAAATCTAATGAATAGACGGGAAGCTGAAATATATCTTCCAATATTTTTTTGTATTCCTGACTTTCATTATCTAATGCAAAAGCACTTATCATTTCAATGTTTACTGACATTTTTCTTGGAAATAAGACAAATGCAATAACTTTACAATCAACTACTCCTTCCAGTGTTTTAAGTGTTCGTTTTACATAAGTAATATCATCGCAGACATTTACGCATAAAACTACAACATCTGGTTGCGTACCAAATAGAAATTCTATCTGCGGCAAGGTAAATAAATTAATATTTAAAATATTATACGGACATGTACATGATTGGGAACCAACAATAATAATATCAGGATTTTTTAATTCGCAGCCATGTATATAATTGTTTAGTATAGCTATGTTATCATTGGAACTTGTATATACAGAAGAATTATATCCCATTGGGAAAACATAATCCATTCCAAATAAGGCAGCTGTCGGTTCTGTGCCTATTTGGGCTACAGAAAAACCATTCGCCTTAAACAATCTTCTGAGCATAAGCTGCAAAGTGAACTTTCCCTGCTTTGAGCTTGTTCCAAACACTCCTAAGACAGGGACATCTGTTACATACATTTTTCCACGATTGTAATATGGAATATCATTGAATCCGACGTAAGGGTAATAGAACATTCCTTCTGCTAAATTATAATTTTCCAAATTATCCAATGAAATTAAGTATTTTTTATATTGAGTACATTTTTTGATGATCTCGTCTACTATGTTGAACGAGAGAGAGTTTCTCAGCTTGTCGCAATGGCCAAGAATAAACGTATCAAAATCCCCCTCCCAGTCCAGATCATCTATATTTTTTATTTTTTTTGTGTTTTTTTGACAACGCAACAATTTTTGTATTTCGATATTGACCCTTCCGGATTGCCGTACGTCGTAAAAATCAAGCATTTCAAAAAGTAACAAGTCTTGATTTAATGCTAATGCATGAATTTCTTTATTAAACGGAAAAGCTACTGCTATTTTGCAATTGTTCAGCGTATTTTTTTGGTGTTTTATTTTAATATTATCATCTGATGAATAATAAGTCAAAAAATTATAGCAGTTTTTTCTTATGCTATTTTCCAGGTTCATCATGTGATAATTTGCAAAAATTCCAGCTATATCAGCGCATGCAAAACTGGATCCTTTCACAATATTATTTTTTTCATCCAGCCATTTTACTTTAAATGGTTTGTTATTTGCAATAATATTAATTGGACCGTCTTTAAAACTGATAAAAGCATGTTTTTCTGTATTTACAAATTCATAAATATCAACACCAATAACACAATCAAATGCTGCCGGATATGACATACTACCGTAATTATCAAATGCTGAGAAAATAATAGTTCCTTTATTATACAAATCTTTTAGCTTAGAATGTAAATCTGGACTATATGTTCTTATTCCGGAACATATAATCAGCAAATCACAAGAGAATTTTTTATTTAAATAGTCCAGCGCATACAGCAATGTGTCAATATTGTATCCATATTTGGAGCTTCCTTCCAATTTTATAACATTTAATATCAGATCTTTTTTATTTTCAATATTTTTCAGGAATAATTGAGCAACAGCAGTACCATGACCAATCTCATCATTGAATTCTTCAGCAGCTAAGAATTCATTTCCCTTTTTGGTGATTGCAATACCGTTTGATATATTTGGAATAATATCCAAAGATATTCCTGAATCAATGATAACTACATTCATGTGTATAACATCCTTTTGAGAAAATATAATCACATCACATAAAAACATTAGAAATATATGAATACCTTATATAATTATGTTAAATATTCCAATTCCCTAAAGTGCCTGTTTTGTCTACCTTTTGTTCAGGTGTGTCAGTATATCTTTTCAACAATTTCTTGAGTTTGTATTGTCTTTGTGACGCAAACTGTATAAACTGATAGTAGACAACCAGAAGGGTAAAGGCAGGCCGGAAGAGGAGAAGGGAAAAGCATGTATAACTATGTGGAACTGAGCAAGGAGGTGTCCTACGCGTTGCGTCACGCTCCGTGGGAGTATGAGCTGGAGATGGATGAGGGAGGCTGGGTTTCCGCCGGGCAGCTTTTGGAGGCACTGCACAGAGACAAAAGATGGGAAGGAATCTGTGAGGCGGATCTTCAGGCCATGCTTGACAGCGCGGAGAAAAAACGTTATGAGATCAGGGACGGAAGAATCCGGGCGTTTTACGGCCATTCCGTTCCCATGAGAATACAGAAGGTGGAACAAATGCCGCCGGACATACTGTACCATGGAACGGCAGGACGCTTTCTTGATTCCATCCGGGAAAAGGGATTGCTGCCCCAGGGCAGGCAATATGTTCATCTGTCCCAGGATGTGGAGACGGCTGTCAGCGTGGGAAAACGCCGGGATGCCAGCCCCTGTATCCTGGTCATTGACGCGAAACGCGCCTGGGAAGAAGGGGTAAAATTTTATGCCGGGAACGAAAAGGTCTGGCTGGCGGACGGGATACCGGGGAAATATATCAGGGAGGACGGAAAAGATGAGTAATATAACGACGGATGCAGGAACAAGACAGCTTTTGAGAGAACTGAAGATTACCCGCGTGATCTGTATGATTTCTTCTCTGCTGACATTGTGCCTTCTGGCGGGAGGCGTGTTTCTGTTTGGAAAGGTAGGGGAGCTGATACAAATGTGTGAGCCGGTGGTGGAGAAGGTGTCGGAGCTGGATGTGGAGAGCCTGAACGATACCCTGGGTCATGTAAACGCTTCTCTGGAGGAGGTAGACTGGGAGGAGGTGGCGGATGCGCTGGGAAGCCTGGATGTAAGTGCGCTGAATGCGGCGCTGGAAGGCCTGGATACCCGGGAACTGTCAGAGTCTCTCAAAAATCTGAATGACGCAGTGGAAATGATCAGGGAATTGGGTGAAAGGATGAGCTCAATGCTTTCATCCTTCGGTGATTTTTTCGGCAAAAAAGTACAGTAGACAGTTTACAGCTGACACAGGAAGAACGGTACGGAGCACCAAAGAGATAAGGGGTATGACTATGGCAGCAGGCACACCTACCAAAGAACAGAAGGAAATCATAGAGGCAACGGAGGGCAATATCCGTGTCCGGGCGGTTCCCGGCTCGGGGAAGACCTTTGCCCTGACCAACCGCATTGCCTGGCTGATTGCGGAGTTGGGGGTGGAGCCCTCCTCCGTTGTGGCAATGACCTTTACCAACAAGGCGGCGGGAGAGATGAAGCATCGGCTGAAGCGGATGATCGGAGATATGGCAACCTGCTTTGCGGGAACCTTTCACGGCTACTGCAATCTTCTTCTGAAGGAGGAAATTTACCGGATGGGTTATCCGAAGACCTTTTCCATTCTGGATAAACAGGATCAGGTGAGGCTGCTTCGGGAGATTGCGGAGGAACAGAGGCTTTCTCTGCGGGATTTCACTGCAAAGGACTGCATGGCCAAGATCAGTGCCGAAAAGCAGAACCCCGGCTATATCGCTTACATGGCGGGAAAGGACAAGGAGCCGCTGCTTGCGAAGATCGGAGAGGCGAAGGACGACTTCCATCTGGTTTACTATCATTATCTGCTTCGGCAGAGGGATAACTATGGCCTGGATTTTGAAGATATCATACAATTTGCCATTTACATTCTGACGCATTTTCCGGATGCGCTGGCAAAGTGGCAGGACAGATGCCAGTATCTGCTCTGTGACGAGTATCAGGACGTGAACGGCAATCAGGAGCTGCTGCTGACCCTGCTTTCCGGCAAGTACCACAATCTCACCGTGGTGGGAGACGACGATCAGTTTATTTACGGCTGGCGGGGATCCGATGCCGGGTATATGGTGAATTTTGACAGGGCACATGAGGAGGTGAGGGACTTTCAGCTCACGGAGAATTTTCGGAGTACGCCGGAGATTGTGGCGGTGGCGAATTCCCTGATCCGGGTGAATCAGAATCGCTTGGCAAAGGCAATGTTCACCAATAATCCAGGGGGAAACAAACCCGTCTGCGCCTGTCTGAAGCAGGAAGCTGAGGAGGCCGCATACATCGCGGAAAGGATTCAGGAGGCGGTACAGGAGGGCAGAAAGTACGCCGCCCATACCGTTCTGGTGCGCGCTTCTTCGCAGACCCGCGCGCTGGAGGAAGCCTTTCTGCATCACAAGGTTCCCTACAAGATTTTAAACGGTGCGCAGTTCTATTCCTCGGAGGAGATCCGCACCGTGCTCTCTTATCTGCGCATGGTATATTCCATGAATGATCTGGATTTTTCTTATACAATCCAGAGACCCCGGCGGGGATTTGGAAAGAAGTCTGTGGAGAGCCTGAAAAAATATGCAGGAGAACGGGGCCTGATGCTGATGGATGCGTTGGGAGAGTTGATTCATGCGGGAGAGATCCGGAGAAAGGAAGTTATTTTCTATTATGAGGAAATTCGCAGGCTGCATGTTCTCTATCATGCCTTTTCCTGCAGGGACCTGACCAATCGGGTGTTGGATCTTGGCTATCGGCAGGAGCTGGAACAGGATGTGGAACAGACCAGGCTGGATAACGTTGCGGAGCTTTTGGATACTATTGCCGGGCTGGAGGAGGAAAATCAGGACAGGCTTCCGCTTGCGGAGCTTCTGGCACATTTTGCCCTGTTTACCGCACAGGATGACGATACGGAAAAGGATCTGGTGAAGATTATGACGGTTCATACCGCCAAGGGCCTGGAGTTTGACACGGTTTTTGTCTGCGGCCTTGTGGAGGGATCCTTTCCCAGCAGAAAGCTGAAAAACGAGGACGAGCTGGAGGAGGAGCGGCGTCTGCTTTATGTGGCCGCGACCCGGGCGAAAAGGAGGCTGTATCTGACCCATTATGTGTACAGGCAGGGGCGGTTTACCACCGAACCATCCTGCTTTTTGTCGGATATTGACAGCAGTCTGATGGAGTTTGTGGGGGAGGAGCGGTATTTGCCGGGCCAGGCCACGCCGGAAATGCTGCCGGAGGCAGACTTTGAAGTGGGAGATACGGTGATTCACAAGGTGTTTGGCAGGGGGAAAATCGTGAAGGTTAACATGGTAACCCGATCCTACGAGATTGATTTTGAAAAGCTGAACGGAACCCGCAACATTGTATTTCGGATCAAAATGGAAAAGGAGCCGCCGCAAAACGGAACGGTGTGAAAAGGACAACATTGACAAGGTATGACAGAAACCGCAGGTACATATATTTAGGTAAAAAGCGGAGCAAATTAAGATGAAGACGATTTTTGTGAAGGATATCGCAAAGAAGCTTCTGCACAACAAGCGGATTAACCTGAAAAAAGCGGTGCCGACGACGGTATTTCTGTTAGCCATGTTTTTTCTGGGCAGGGCTGCGGCAGAGACCCTTGCGGAAGCGCGCCTGACTGCGGGGCAGCCGGTAAGCGAGCAGAGCGGAGGAGGCGTTTCCGACGCCGCAGAGCTTCTGTCGGAGGCGGAAAACTGGGGGCTTGGTTTTGGAAAAAGCGGCGAAAAGCCCACCGGCAACGCCACCATTGATGAAATGAAAAAGTACGATGCCTATTACATGGCAGACGGAGACGAGAAAATATTGTATCTTACCTTTGACTGCGGTTATGAAAACGGGAATACGGAGCCCATTCTGGACGCCCTGAAAAAACATAACGCGCAGGCCACTTTTTTTGTGGTGGGCCATTTCCTGGAGTCCGCTCCGGATGTGGTAAAACGGATGGTGGAGGACGGCCATACCGTGGGGAATCATACATATCATCACCCAGACATGTCTAAAATTTCCGACACGGACTCTTTTTCGAAGGAAATGAACGATGTGGCGGCGCTTTTCCGGGAGGTCACAGGAACGGAGATGGCCATGTATTACAGGCCGCCCCAGGGCAAGTACAGCACGGCAAATCTACAGATGGCAAAGGACATGGGGTATTCCACCTTTTTCTGGAGTCTTGCTTATGTGGACTGGAATCAGGACGATCAGCCCAGCCATGAAGAGGCGCTGAAAAAGCTCACCGAGCGGATCCACCCGGGCGCCATCGTGCTGCTCCACAGCACCTCAAAGACAAACGGTGAGATCATGGATGAGATTCTGACCAAGTGGGAGGAGATGGGCTATACCTTCCGAACGCTGGCGGATTTCGTGGGAGAGAAGGACCAGGGAACGCCGAATAAAATCTGAAACAAGTGAATCTGAAAAGGCAAGCTGCCGTTTTCTGTGGATGAGAAACCCCGGAAGCGGCAGCTGCGTTTCATTCCACATAATAAAAGCCTGGTACTGGTCTTTCTGCCATATCAATTCACCCTCTTAAATGGTATAGTTCCTCCTGTTCACTGGATCTGTCTACACAATCCATAGGGTCAGCCAAAATAGAATACATTCTTTGCTATACTGTTTTCGGAAAGATGAAAAGTGGGTGAACATTCAGCCATAGGGATTGACAAATTCGTTACTCCTATATATAATTTGAATTATATATAACGCAAATTATAAAACGAGAGGTACGGATATGCCTGCAAAAGCAAAGGTTTCAAAAGAGATGATTGTAGACGCTGCCTTTGAGATTGCTCGTAAAGAGGGCATGGAAAATATCAATGCAAGGACAGTATCAGAAAAGCTAAACTGTTCTACGCAACCCGTTATGTACCATTTTGCAACGATTGAGGAATTAAAAAAGGCGGTCTATGCAAAAGCAGACTGCTATCACTCGGAATACTTGATGAATATTAAAGATCCACAGAAGGGTATTATGCTTGGAATTGGATTGAATTATATCCGCTTTGCGATTGAAGAACCGCATTTGTTCCGCTTCCTTTTTCAGTCAAATTTTTTCACTGGAACTACCCTGCTTGAAATGATAGATGCCGAGGAACTTACGCCTGTTATTTTGGCAATGCAAGGAGCAATCGGAGGAAGTATCAAGCAAGTGAAAGAAATTTTTTTGATGGTTTTCCTGTTTGCTCATGGATATGCAAGTATCATAGCAAACAATTCATTGATTTATGATGAAGAGATTATAAGGTCACACATTGAACGAGCATACAGAAGTGCGATATTATCCGTACGGGAGGAAACAAAATGAAAAAGTTATATGAGAAGAGCGAGCAGACATTTGCGATTATTTGGATTGTGATTTACTGCGTTTTGCAATCTTTAGCTAATCCATTCAATGAAAAAACAGGGATTGAATACTCTGCAAGTGCTATTTTTTGTATCGTACAGGCCACTGTCCTTTTTGTTTTTATGCAGAAAAACAATTTACTGAAACAGTACGGGCTTTGCAAAACTTCCGTACCTGCCCGACGATTTCTTTACTATGTGCCACTTTTTATTTTAGCCACAGGAAACCTTTGGAACGGTATTGCTGTCAATTATTCGCTGTCTGGAACTGTTTGTTGTATTGTCTGTATGCTTTGCGTGGGATTTATCGAGGAAGTGATTTTCAGAGGTTTCCTGTTCAAAGCAATAGCAAAAGACAATCTGAAATCCGCAATTATTATCTCAAGCGTAACCTTTGGCGTGGGACATTTGGTAAATTTATTCAACGGAAGTGGTATGGACTTAGTAAGTAATTTGTGCCAGATTTGTTTTGCGATTGCGGTAGGTTTTTTGTTTGTAACTGTATTTTATCGTGGTGGAAGTCTGCTCCCCTGTATTATTACTCATTCTGCTATTAACACTTTCAGTACTTTTGCAAATAAAGTGGGATTAACGGTGGAAAAGCATATTATTCGTGTTCTTGTTATGACTGTACTAACTGTTGCCTATACTTTAATCCTCACAAAGACGCTTCCGAAAAGGCAGCGAAAAAATGAGAATGACGAGGCGGATTGACGATATGACGAAAATAAAAACACAGAATCAAATTACGCTATTCCGGAAAAGTTATTTATAACCAATTTGTTTTTCATCACGCCTTAATCTATTCAACCACTCCGGACTCCATAATCGTGAAAGTGGTGCGACTGCAATCAATCTCGGCCATAGCTCCCATCGGAATAACAGTCATTGGTGTTCTATGAACAAAATCAACATTTGATAATACTGGAATATCTTCCCGGCGTGCCTCATACTTCAAGAACTTAACCAGCATGTTTTCTTCTTCTTCGTTTAATTGCCCAATGATTAATCCGGCCGCATGTCGAAACATTCCGGCCGCATCTAATGCTCGAAGTTCGTGCAGCCCTGCCAACGTACTTCCATATGGTGAGCCGGTCTCCAACATGATAATACAATCGTTAAAAAAGTCCTGGCCTGGGAAAAATTCCGTTCCCATAATCTGCCGCAGGGGTCCTGCACATCCCCCGAAAATTCTTCCTTGTACAACGCCGCTTCCCTGTACTAATCTATAGCCGGTATTGGATACCCATTTTATTTCATCTTTGCCAACATTTCGCCATTCAATATTTGTGTATTCTGAACAAGCCGATACATTACCAATTGTTTCGGCAGAAAATAAACATTTTGTAATGGCCTGTTCTGTGTACGGATCTAATGCCACAGGTTGGGCGATAGGCGTTAACAGATTAGGGCCATAGTAAGCTCTTATACCGGCCTTTGCAAAGACTGCCATCCATGAAGTAATATCTGAAAATCCCATAAATACCTTTGGATTATTTTTTATTACATTTAAGTCTATGTATGGAAGCACTCTGTAAGAATCATCGCCACCCATCATGCAAATAATTCCATTGACTTCTGTATTCTGCAGCGCCCACATCAAATCCTCGGCTCGCGCTTCTGGATGTTCATATAAAAAATTACTGCCCGCTAATGCGTTTGGTGTTGGAATAACATGAATGCCCCATACTTCCTCCAATCGCTTTTTACCTGCTTCATATCTATAAAGCATATCCTCATCACCTGCTCTGCCGCCGGAAATAGATATTAAGGCGATTGTATCACCTCTTTTTATCGTGGTGGAAGTCTGCTCCCCTGTATTATTACTCATTCTGCTATTAACACTTTCAGTACTTTTGCAAATAAAGTGGGATTAACGGTGGAAAAGCATATTATTCGTGTTCTTGTTATGACTGTACTAACTGTTGCCTATACTTTAATCCTCACAAAGACGCTTCCGAAAAGGCAGCGAAAAAATGAGAATGACGAGGCGGATTGACGATATGACGAAAATAAAAACACAGAATCAAATTACGCTATTCCGGAAAAGTTATTTATAACCAATTTGTTTTTCATCACGCCTTAATCTATTCAACCACTCCGGACTCCATAATCGTGAAAGTGGTGCGACTGCAATCAATCTCGGCCATAGCTCCCATCGGAATAACAGTCATTGGTGTTCTATGAACAAAATCAACATTTGATAATACTGGAATATCTTCCCGGCGTGCCTCATACTTCAAGAACTTAACCAGCATGTTTTCTTCTTCTTCGTTTAATTGCCCAATGATTAATCCGGCCGCATGTCGAAACATTCCGGCCGCATCTAATGCTCGAAGTTCGTGCAGCCCTGCCAACGTACTTCCATATGGTGAGCCGGTCTCCAACATGATAATACAATCGTTAAAAAAGTCCTGGCCTGGGAAAAATTCCGTTCCCATAATCTGCCGCAGGGGTCCTGCACATCCCCCGAAAATTCTTCCTTGTACAACGCCGCTTCCCTGTACTAATCTATAGCCGGTATTGGATACCCATTTTATTTCATCTTTGCCAACATTTCGCCATTCAATATTTGTGTATTCTGAACAAGCCGATACATTACCAATTGTTTCGGCAGAAAATAAACATTTTGTAATGGCCTGTTCTGTGTACGGATCTAATGCCACAGGTTGGGCGATAGGCGTTAACAGATTAGGGCCATAGTAAGCTCTTATACCGGCCTTTGCAAAGACTGCCATCCATGAAGTAATATCTGAAAATCCCATAAATACCTTTGGATTATTTTTTATTACATTTAAGTCTATGTATGGAAGCACTCTGTAAGAATCATCGCCACCCATCATGCAAATAATTCCATTGACTTCTGTATTCTGCAGCGCCCACATCAAATCCTCGGCTCGCGCTTCTGGATGTTCATATAAAAAATTACTGCCCGCTAATGCGTTTGGTGTTGGAATAACATGAATGCCCCATACTTCCTCCAATCGCTTTTTACCTGCTTCATATCTATAAAGCATATCCTCATCACCTGCTCTGCCGCCGGAAATAGATATTAAGGCGATTGTATCACCTCTTTTTA
>Ga0224737_10041_pt1 | contig 17485 bp, 16 predicted proteins | sample LIM_B_Water_Pos_FD_161632 | JGI IMG/M metagenome (GOLD analysis project Ga0224737, IMG submission 161632) | Enriched cells from gastrointestinal tract of the lab mouse from Pacific Northwest National Laboratory (PNNL), Richland, Washington... | ecosystem: Host-associated > Mammals > Digestive... | reverse complement strand
TTTAATAATATATTATTTATTACACCTTCTTTAATCATTAAAGCTTTCATGTCTTGTCCACCAATATCTAGTATAAAATCAACATTAGGCATAAATGATTTTGCCCCTTTAAAATGACATACAGTTTCAATTTCTCCTATATCTATTCCCAAAGCTGCTTTTATTAAACCTTCTCCATACCCCGTTACTGTAGCCTTTGCTATAGTTATATCATCATTTATCTTTTTATATAAATCTTTTAATATATCGACTGTTTTATTTAATGGACTTCCTTCATTATTATTATAACTAGAATATAATAATTCATTTTTTTCACTTATTACTACTAATTTAGTAGTTGTAGAACCTGCATCTATACCTATAAATACCTTACCCCTATAATCTAATAGATTAGCTCTTTTAACCTTGTTAGATGAATGTCTATTTATAAATTCTAAATATTCCTTATCATCTTTAAATAAAGGCTCTAAAACGTCTTGTAATTCATCTTTACAATCAATCTTATTTAAGTTTTCTATTAAATTTTCCAATGTAACAATACTTTCATTTTCTGATAATAATGCTGCACCAATAGCAACATATAACTCTGAATTTTTAGGTATAATATACTCTCCTTCTTTTAAGTTCAAGGTTTCTATAAATCTTTTTGTTAAACCATCTAGAAAATGTAGTGGTCCTCCTAAAAAAGCTACATTACCACGTATTGGCTTCCCACAAGCAAGTCCGCTTATAGTTTGATTTACAACAGCTTGAAAAATAGATGCTGCAATATCACTTTTCTTAGCGCCTTCATTAATAAGAGGTTGAATATCTGTTTTTGCAAATACACCACATCTAGATGCTATTGGATATATAATATTTGAATCCTTAGATAATTCATTTACTCCTTTTGCATCTGTATTTAATAATACTGCCATTTGATCAATGAATGCACCTGTTCCACCTGCACAAGTTCCATTCATTCTTTGGTCAATTCCATCTTTTAAATATGTTATTTTTGCATCTTCTCCACCAAGTTCTATTACAACGTCAGTTTTATGTAAAAACTCTTCAACAGCCTTTGTACATGATATAACCTCTTGCTCAAAATTAACTCTTAACCATTTTGATACTGCAATTCCTCCTGATCCTGTAACTATTACTCTTAAATTAACATTTCCTATATTATCCATACATTCATTTAGTACATTATTTAATGTATTTTTAATATCCGAAAGATGTCTTTTGTAATCACTATATATTACTTTATTATAATAATCTAAAATCACAACTTTTATAGTTGTTGAACCTACATCTATTCCTAACTTAAAACTTTTCATTATTATCCCTCTTCCTTAAATTTTCAACTTTCCAAATTGCACCATTTTTCTTGTTTTAATATATATTATTACCATAATATTTTTTTATGAATAATATTATATTTTATAGACAATAATTTAAATAATAAATCAAGATCTATGGGAGGTCATCATGAGTTATTTTACTGATGGGAATAAATATTATAATAATAAAGATTATTCTAAAGCAATTGAATATTACATAAAATCAATTGATGCTAATGAAAATGAAGGATTTGCTTATTATAATACTGGTGTATGTTATATAAAGCTTAAGGATTTTAAATCTGCTATTAATATGCTAAAAAAAGCATTAACCATACACGAAGAAAGTAAATATTATTTTAATTTAGCATACTGTTATGCAATGTTAGAAAAAACTAATAAAGCATTAATTTATTTTAATAGAGCCTGGGCTCTAGATGCTTCAGATAAAGATTGTGAAAAAGCAATAAATTTAATTATGTCTAAAAATAAAAAAGCGCTATAAAAGCGCTTTTCTTTTACCACTCTCCTGCAATGCTATCAGTAATATGCTCTTCATAAAAGTCATCATTATTAAAATAATCACCTGCATAATAAAACGTAGTATCTACTGGTATCCATTTATCAATTTCACTTATATAAACTTCATTCCATGCATGTGGTCCAAATTGCGAACCATCATATGCAGTTCCTGTTAATAATCTAACCTTTAAATTTACTGCTCTTGCCATGGCAACATACAGACATGAATAATCAAAACAAATTCCACTTTTTGTATTAAATGCTGTTATTGCTCCACTATCTTCCACCTTTTCATTATTTAAAGCCTTTTTAGCTCTATCATAATCATATTTTAAATTACTACCTATCCATGAATATAATATTCTAGCTTTATCCATATCATTATCAACATTTTCAGTTAAATTTATTGCCATTTCATTAATTTCTTTAGTAGACTTAATTCCCTCTTCTAATGTTACTCCATTATAATATATTACTATATTACTAGCTGGTAAAAACTCTTCAACAATTTCATCGGTAAGTTTACTTGTATTTTCCTGTAATATTTCTTCTAGCTCAGAGTATATTTTATTTTCATTAAATACTGCTACTTTATTAAAACTTCCTATTGTATTATTGTAAGTAATTATAAATATAAAAATAATTGATATAATTATAATACTTTTTAAAATTCCAAATAATGATGATAATAATACTAGTAAAATACTATTTCCTCTATTTATATTTGAAAATATAGGAATTAAAATTATTTTTAAAAGCTTATATAAAATGCCTTGTATAGTGAAAAATAAAATTATCAATAAAATAATTTTAAAAATATCATTATATATTCCATTTAAGCTTGAAATTTTCAAAACTATATTTGTAATACTTTTAAGTGTTACATCTATTTTTAAAGATATTAATAAAATACTTATAAATATAGAAAAATAATAAATAACCCTTTCTAAAGAAAAACTTATTGTTCTTCTTTTAATAGTATTTTTAACACTACTAATTATAGATAATATTAATATAAATAAGCATATTGAATAAGATAGCATTTCATTCATTAAACTTCCCCTTTATTTAAAAATCTTCTGATTTAACTATAGATTTAATAACATCTTTAATTAAATCATAATCATACCCTTTTCCTACTAAAAATCTAAATAACTTTTGTGATAATTTATAATTATCATTTTCTCTTTTAGATAAAATCTTGTATTTTTTTAATGCTATCTCATGTAAATCTGATTTTACTTCATCTGTATCTAATTTTTCTAATTCTTCTTCAATTATACTTTCATTTATGCCTTTTTGTATAAGTGTATATTTAATTTTTTTCTTTCCTTGGTTTTTAGACTTATCTTTTACATACATTTTGACATAAGTTATATCATTTAATAAATTATATTCCCTTAAAAAACTTATTGTTCGTTTAATTATATGGTCTTCATATCCCTTTAATGCTAATTTGTCCCTTAACTCCTTTTCAGTTTTATAAGTCCTTTCAATTATTTTAAGAGCTGAATTTTTGCATTTTATATAATTATCTTCATTTGCTATCTTTTTTAATTTTTCAACATCAACTTTATCTTTAACTTTTAAATTTTCTTTATATACTAATTCTGCACTTATAGAAAAAGCATATTCTTCATCGATATAAATATTTACTCGTTCTTTATTTTTTTTACCTAGTTCAATTTTAGTTATTATACTCACAATTATTGCCACCTTATGAAGATTTTAATATATGAATAGTGGGATTATTTAATACATTATTTGCTACTTCATATATTTCATCAGCAGTTATTGTATTTAAACTATCCATATCTTTTAAAAATTCAAATATATCTTCACCTTCTAAACTTTGACTTAATATATAATTACATAATTCCACCGAATCTTCTAATGTAGATATTACTGCTGTTTTATGAACTTTCTTCATTATATTTAAATCATGCTCTCCAATTATTATTTTTCTAAACTTAATATCTTCAAAAATATTTTCAATTGCAGTTGATGCATCTTCAATATCTTCTTCATCTACAGCTGTATATACATATAATGTTTTTACATTTTGAGTTATATCTAAATGCGAATATATATCATATGCCAACCCCCTATTTTCTCTTATTTCTCTAAATAATAATGAGTTAGCACTTTCACCAAGCCTATGATTTAATATTCTTAATGGTAATTCATACTTTTTATCTAAATCATAAAATGTAAATAAATAAATTATTGTACAAAGTTCTATATTTTCCTTAGTAGTTATCTTTTTTATATTTTTATTTTTCTCATCCTTAACTACTAATTCAATATTCTCTTTTGCTTCCCATTTACCAAAATATTTTGATATTTCTTTAATAGCCTCATCATGTGATAATGATGATACCATTGTTATCAATGCATTATTAGGTATATAATATTTTTTATAATACTCATAAAGTTCTTTCTTTGTAAATGATTTTACATTTTCATCTAAACCTGCAACATCATATCTTAATGCACTTTTATTAAATGCTATTTCATTTATTTTTTTAAAACTAAAATCCTCTACATTATCTTTACTCGATCTTATTTCTGCTAATATTACTCCCCTTTCTTTTTCAACTTCTTCGTCTGGAAACTTAGAGCGAATTAACATATCACTTAATATTTCTATAGCACTTTTTAACTCTTCTTCTAAACAACTTATTGAATAAACTGTTTGTGAAAAATCTGTATAAGCATTATACTCTCCCCCTAAAGCCTCTAAATCATCATTTAACTTTTGAAATGTTCTATTTTCAGTTCCCTTAAATAACATGTGTTCTATATAATGGGAAATTCCCTTTTCATTTAACCCTTCATTTAAAGCACCAACTTTGACACCTATGTTAATTGATGAGATTTGGGTATCTTTTTGTATTGTTATCACTTCTAAACCATTTTCTAATTTATGCTTTTTTACATCAAAATTTATTTTTACCATATCTTATACCTTCCCCCATCCTTATAATTTCCTCTAGAATTATAATATAATATGTTTAACTTATAATTACAACCAAATAATATTTCTATACTTAATACATTTTTTATAATACAATTTTTATATGAATTATTATGCATTATTTTGTATGATAGTTTATAATTAAATAATAATATTTTATAATTTATAATAAACTTAATTTTTAAAGGAGAATTTATGAAAAAAACTATATTAATAATAGAAGATGAATTAAAGATAAGATTTCTTTTAAGAGATTATTTAAATGCAGCAGGATTTAATGTTTTAGAAGCTTGTGATGGCGATGATGGACTATTTGTTTTTAAAAATAATAAAGTTGACCTTATTCTTTTAGATATAATGATGCCTAAAATTGATGGAATAACAGTATTAGAAACTATTAGGGAAGTATCTAATTTACCTATAATTTTACTTACAGCTAAAAGTCAAGAAGAGGATAAGCTTTTTGGATATGAAATGGGTGCTGATGATTATGTAACAAAACCTTTTTCACCTAAAATATTAATTGCAAAAATTAAAGCCTTATTAAAAAGAACTATTTCTGATAAAGATGATTTTAACCCTACTCAAAACTATAATGGACTAACTATAAATAAATTAGCTCATGAAGTAAAAATTAATAATGAATCATTAACACTTTCACCAAAAGAATTTGAACTTTTAGTTTACTTATCTGATAATATGGGAATAGCTCTAAGCAGAGATACTATTTTAGATAATGTTTGGGGAATAGATTATTATGGTGATTTAAGAACTGTTGATACAAATATTAAAAGACTTCGCGAAAAACTTGGTGAAAAGTCTAATTATATTATAACTGTTAGGGGTAGTGGCTATAAATTTGAGGTTCAAGATGAAAAATAGTATTTCAAAAAGAATAACACTAATAACCTTTGGACTTATATCAATAGTTTTTTTACTTACTTTTTTATTTCAAAATATGTTTTTTGAAGAATTTTATTTAACAAAAAAAACTGAATCACTAATATTAGATGTTAAAAGAATTAAAACACTATATTCTTATCAAAATTTTAATAATGGTAATTTAAGCAATGCATTAATAAATTATGAAGAAAAAAATAATTCACGTATTGCTATATTTTCTTTAGATGGTACTATTGAATATTTATCTTATTTTGATAAAAATAATATCGAAGATATGAAATCACTTACAGACTTTTGTTCTGAGTTATTATCTAACGAAGAATTAATTCAAGAAGTTTTACTAACAAATAAAATTAAAAGTACTATTTTTACTAATAGATATAGTTCTTATAAAAAAATAGGCATAATATCGTCAATGTCTCTTCAAAGCAAAAATGATGCCATACTTATTTCAGTCTCCTCTGTTCAACCAATAAAGGAGGCCTCAAGTGTAATTCGTAGCTTTTATATATATTTATTTATAGGATTTTTAATCTTGGCTATTTTTTTATCTAAAATTTATTCTAAATTAATAAGTACACCTCTTATTAATTTAAATAAGGTGGCTAAACGTATGTCTAATTTAGATTTTGAAGCTAAATGTGAAGTAAATTCTGATGATGAAATTGGGAATTTAGCAAAGACGCTTAATTTCTTATCTTCTAATCTTGAAAATTCACTTCAAAGGCTTCAAGAAAAGAATGAACAATTAGAAAAAGATATTGAAAAGGAAAGAAATCTTGAAAATATGAGAAAAGACTTTGTTTCTAGCGTTAGCCATGATTTAAAAACGCCTCTTGGGATTATTAGTGGTTATGCTGAAGGTTTAAAAGATGGAATTGTCTCTGGAAAAGATGCTGAAAACTATCTTGAAACAATAATAGATGAAGCAACTAAGATGAATCTTCTCTTAACAAATATGTTAGATTTATCAAAGCTTGAATCAGATACCATAAGTTTAAATTTAGAGTCTTTTAATATAGTAAGACTTATTCGAGGTATGGTAAAAAGATTTTCATTAGAGCTTCAAAATAAGGAATTAAATGTTGTATTTAATCTTCCAGAATATGCCTATGTAGAAGGAGATGTTATGATGCTAGAAAGAGTTGTTCAAAATCTTTTATCTAATGCAATAAAATATACTCCTAGAGGAAATATAATTCTTATATCCGCTATAGAAAAGGAAGAAAACTATTTAATTTCAATTGAAAATAAAGGAATTACTATTCCTGATAAAGAACTTGATAATGTTTTTGCACGATTTTATAGACTTGATAAATCTGGTGATAGAACTAAAAATAGTTATGGTCTTGGATTAGCTACCGTAAAAAGAATATTAACTCTTCATAATAGTAATTTTTCAATAAATAATGGTGAAAATAGTGTCATATTTAGTTTCACACTAAAAAAACAAGATTTAATATCATCAGATGAATTTGAAATATAAAATAAATGGGTACCTTTTTTTAAGGTACCCATTTAAATATTTCATCTAAACTTTAACTATATTTTTGAAACTCTTAATTGATATAATTGCACTAAATATGAATATAATTATTGATACTAAGACACTTATAACAAAAGTCAAGTTTAGGTCTTCTGATAAAAACTTTCCTAAAACCTTTATTGCAAAAAAGCTATGAATTAAGCCTATAGATAATGGAAGCACATAAAACAATATAACTTCTTTTCTTATTGCTTTTTGTAAGTCTTTTTTTGATGCTCCTATATTTTTTAAAATTTTATATTTATCTTTATCTTCTGTAGCATCACTATATATCTTAATATAAATAATACTAGCTTCTGCAAGTACAAATACTAAAAATAAAAATGATCCAATAGCATAAACAAGTTTTAGCCACTCTACATTTTTAGTTTTATAAATTCCCACTTGAAAATTAATATCATTTGAAATATAGGGCTCTAATTTTTGAGATAATTTAATTATAGTATCTTCATTTAAAAATTTGTTATCATCATTTATCTTAATTCCATAAAAATTTATTAATTCTCCTTTTGACTTAAAATTTTCATATTCCTCACTATTAACAACTATTGTTGCATAATTTAATAAGGAACCTAATACTTTAAATCTTATATTGCCTTCACTAATTTCAAATACTTTATCAGCAATAGTAACTTTATTTTTTTTAATAAAGCTTGCTAATGTTCCAGGTCTTTGAATATATATTGCTTTATTTCCTTTAACCATTTCTTCATTAACTTTTTCTAAATCCTTTTCATATCCATTAATTTTTAAAATATCCCTAAATTTATTATATGGAATTACTATATACTTTTCTTTTTGAAATTCATCAACATCTTTTAATGTATTATCCACCATTAATACATCAGTACTTAAATCAAATCTCTTTTCCCCTAATAAATCAGTAATTTCTTTATTTATATTTAAATTATCTATTTTATTTGCAGAAGAAAAAGACATTGAAAATAACTGATCATTTTGTTCACTCATTGAATATAATCTTCTCATTGATACTGATGTACCTAAAACAGTTACTGTACATGCAGTTAAAATACCAATTGTAGCATAAGTAGTGTAGTTTTTCTTTATTCTATAAGCTAAACTATTAATAGTTATTATATTTTCACCCTTATACAAAATATTTTTATTATTAATTATAAAATTAAGAGCTACTGGAATAACTGCATAAAATAATCCATAAGTACCTATACAAACTAATATTAAAGTTTTAAAAGCATTAATTTGAGATATAATTACCAAATAATATCCATATAAAATACATCCTAAAGATAATACAGCAATAATATAAATAAAAGCATTTACTTTAGGCATTTTTTCTACTCTTTTACTATTATTTATAAGTTCAATTACCTTACTTCTTGCAATATTAATAAATCCCTTAATACTCATTAGTAAAAATATTCCCGTAAAAATTAAAAATGTATTTATTACTGCATTAGCTGTAATATCAAGTTTTACATCAACCTTAAAACCAGCTAAAGCAAAAACTATCATTTGAAAAAACTTAGAAAATAATATTCCAACACAAATTCCAATTATACTAGCTGATATACAAATTAACATCATTTCTGAGAAATATATTTTACCTATAGTTTTTAAATCTACACCCATAAAGGTAAAAAGACCTATTTCTTTTTTTCTATTTTTTAAAAATATATTAGATGTATACCATATAAAAAATATCATAAATATAACTAAAATAACAGTTATTAATCGTAAAATCATTTCTGTATACATAATATTTGCTTCTCCTAAAAGCTTAATAGCCTCTCCATCAAGCAATATTAAAATATTACTTAATATAATTACAGAAAATATCATTGATATAAAAAACATTGTATATGTTTTTATATTATTTTTAAAATTACTAAAAGCTATAGAAAGTACACTCATTATTTAGCACCCCCTAAGGTTGCTAATAAATCAATTATCTTACCATAAAATTCTTTTCTATCATTTCCCCTATTTAATTGACATTTTATTTCTCCATCACTTAGCATATATACTTTTTTAGAATAACTTGCACTAAAAGCATCATGAGTAACCATTATTATTGTTGCTTTAGTATCTTCATTTACTTTTTTTAAGCACTCTAATAAATCTATAGATGACTTTGAATCTAATGCACCTGTTGGCTCATCTGCAAATATAACACTTGGATTAGTAATTAACGCTCTTGCAGCAGCCCCTCTTTGCTTTTGACCCCCAGATAACTCATAGGGATATTTTTTTAAATGATCCTTAAGCCCAAAAATTTCTGCCATTTTAATGACTTTTCTTTCTATTTCTTTATTTCCTTTTCTCCCTAAAGCTAATGGAAGAGCTATATTATCCATTAATGTCATATTATCTAAAAGACTATAATCTTGAAATATAAATCCTATTTTTTCTTTTCGAATATTAGATAATTCTTTATTTTTAACTTTAGTAATGTTTATTTTATCTAAAAATATTTCACCTTTAGTTGGCTTATCTAGCGTAGATAACAAATTTAAAAGTGTAGTTTTACCAGCTCCTGATGGACCCATTATTGATATAAATTCTCCCTTATCAACAGATAAAGAAATATTATTTAAAACTCTAGTTTTAAAACCTTTAATTCCATAATCCTTTGATAAATTATTTAATTTTAATATTTCACTCATTAGGCGTTTCCTCCAAAAATTAATTTATATTTTTCTAAAACATTAAAAACCTTATAAATTAATTTTAGTGGATTTTTAATAATTAATCCTTAACTTAATATTACATTTTAATTTTTAATATTACATTTTTGTAATATTAGTAAATTCAGATTTCTTATTAAACTTTATTGTAAATATAGTATAGTTATCTTTTACTGATTTTACTTCAAAAGAATTTTCTAGCTTTTCTAATATTTTTTTAGAAAAATAAAGCCCCATTCCTGTTGATTTATATATAGTGTTTCTACCATTACTGCCTGTAAAACCTTTATTAAATACTCTTTCTATATCTTCTTTTAAAATTCCAATACCATTATCTCTTATATTTAAATAAATATATTTTTCATCTTCTTCACAATAAAACTTAATTTCTCCATTTTCTTTTGAATATTTTATTGCATTATTAATAATTTGATTTAAAACATATAAAATCCATTTTTTATCCGTGAAAACTTTAAAATTATTATTTTCTAATTTTATTTCTATATTATTTCTTATAAGCATAAAAGCATTATTTTTAATAGCTTGTTTTATTAAATCTTGCACATTTACTTCTGAAATAAAAATATCTTCAGAAGCTGCTGTTGCTCTGCTTCCATACATAACTGAATTAACTAAAAAATTTATTTTTTCAATTTCATTTTTTATATCTAAGCTAACATATTCATTTTCCATACGCTCTAAAATCATATATATTGTACTAATAGGTAATTTTATTTCATGAGTCCACTTTGCAATATACTCTTCTAAATCTTTAATTTGAGTTTCTCTTATGTTTAATTCTTTTAAATAATTTTCATCTTTTTTATTAATTATGTATCTCATTATTTCTTCTTCTAAAAATTCTTTATTAATATCACTTATATTAATATCATTATTTTTTCTCATAATTTCATAAATTTCTTTAAATCTATCTTTCCAAATAATATATTTTATTATAAAGGCACAAATATAAATAAATATTAACATTATATCTAAATATAGTAATTCTTCAAATTTATCATTTAGCAAACTTAATACTAAAAAATATATATTAATAAAAAATAAAACACCTAAGTTAAATAAAATAAATCTTATATTTTCATAAATAAATCTTTTTAAATTCATTTTATTAAATACCCAATTCCCTTTTTTGTTTTAATTATATCTTTTAAACCTAATTCATTTATTTTTCCTCTAAGCCTTGTAATATTTACAGTTAATGTATTATCATTAACAAATTCATCATCATTCCATAAACTCATCATAATTTTTTCTCTTGATACTACTTTTTCTTTGTTTTTTATTAATAATGATAGTATTTTTATTTCATTTTTAGTAAGTTCTATTTCCTTATCATCATATCTAAAAATGCATTTTTCAATATCTAAAACTGCATCATTATAATAAATTAATGTATCTGAGTTGTTATAATCATAACTTCTACGTAATAAAGCATTTATTTTTGATATTAGTACTTCAGTTGAAAAAGGCTTTGTAATATAATCATCTCCACCATTATTTATCCCCATAATAATATCCATATTAGAATCTCTTGAAGATAAAAATATTATAGGAACTTTAGAAACTTCTCTTATTTTTTCACACCAATAAAATCCATCATAATAAGGCAGATTAACATCCATTAATATAAGGCTAGGTTTATTATATATAACTTCTTTTAATATATTATCAAAATTTTTTATTATATCTACTTCAAATGACCATTTTTTTAATGATATAGATAACTCTCTTGCTACGTTTAAGTCATCCTCAATTATTAAAATTTTTTTCACACTTCTCACCCCTAAATAATAGCATTAATTTATATCACTAATTTTAAAAATTAAATATAAATACGGTCTATCTTCTTAAAAATTATTTCTTTTTTTACTTCTAAGGTTTCCTTATTTATTTCTACCTTAAAAATGTTAGGGCACCCTTCTTCTCTCCATTTTTTCATAAACTTTGAATTTGCTTCTAAAATATAATAATACTTTTCATCAAAGTCATCAGAAAACTCTAAATAGGATAATTTACTATACCTATCTAATTTTATGTTGTTTTTATCTAAATTTTTAATAATCGGTAAAAAATATTTTAAAGGAAGTTCGTATTGATATATTCCTTTTATTTCTTTTCCATCTATTAAAGCTCTCTTTAAAAATCTATTTTCTTTTTCATCTAGCTGTTTAAATCCAAGTTTAAATATTGGTTCATTTGACTTGCTTTTATCTATTTTTATCTTTATCATATTAATCACCACTTTTATTTTAGATATATCTTATAAGAAAGCACCATCAACTTTAATGATTTGTCCAGTTAGATACTTGCAGTCATCTTTACATAAAAATATAACTGCCTTTGCAATTTCTTTTGTATCTCCAAATCTATTCATTGGTATTTCATCTATTAATTGATTTTTTTCCTCTTCACTTAAAAACTTATTCATATCAGTGTTTATAACACCAGGGGCTATTGAATTAACTCTTATACCAAAAGGTGCAACTTCTTTAGCAAGTGATTTTGTAAATAAGTTTAGTCCACCCTTTGTAGTTGAATAAACTACTTCACAAGAAGCCCCACTTTCCCCCCAAATAGATGATATATTAATTATATTTCCACTTCCTTTTGATATCATATATTTTAAAGAGTACTTTGATAAATACATAGGAGCTAGAAGATTTGTATTTATTAAACTTTCAAAACTATTATCATCAGTATCTATAAATAATCCAATTTCTGATTTTGCTGCATTATTAATCAATATATCAATTTTTCCAAATGTATTAATTATTTCATTTATTAATTCTTCACATTGATTTTTTATTGATATATTTTTTTTAATTATCTTAGCATAACCTCCTAGCTCTTTTATTTCTTTTAATGTTTTATTAGCACCATCATCATCTTTAGAATAATTTATAATAACACTTGCCCCATTTTTTGCAAGTTCCTTTGCTATAGCTTTTCCAATTCCCCTAGAAGCTCCAGTAACTAAGGCAACCTTTCCACTTAATTCATTCATTAATTTTCTCCTCTCTAGTTTTATTTATATTATAGTTTATATTGATATTTATATCAAAATAATATACTATTTATTATTTCTTCTTAATCTTTCTTCCTTAGCATATTGTAAATATTCCGAAATATTTACTGGTCCTGCAATAATTTTTCTAGTTACCCAAAGAGAACCAGTATCTTGAGCATCTATTATCCATTTAACTAATTCTATTTTTCCCTTTTCTATTTCTATAACTGTTATTGCAGTTGGGTAAACACAGCATCCATCATTAAAATAAGGAGGATCATATAAATCTGGGAATCTACTATTATGTGTATGACCTGAAATAATCATTCTACAGTTATCCCTAGCCCAATTTTGTAATTTAATATCTACTCTACTTCTTTTTGTTTTGCTCTTTGCAGACCTAGTAGGATCTTTGAAACCTGCAACTCCATTTAAAAAACGCCATATATACCTTACTAAAATTTGATTTATTTTCCATACTTCATTATTCCAAAAATCTAATTGATGCCCATGAGTAACTAATATTTTTTCATTAAGTGGTTTATACATTAAATTTATTCCAGAATAATATTCATTGTTATTTATGAATTTTAAAAATTCTTCTCCATAATCTGCACCTATTTTTCTTAGAGCCTTTTCTTGCTTTTGTTTAAAACATTTTTTCTTTTTTATAATGTCATGGTTTCCGTAAATACAATAAATAGCATTTTTTTTGCTAAATTTATTAAACAATTTATAAATATCATCATAAAAATAAGCTATTTCATTATAATTTCTATTTTTCCAAAGTTCATCTCCATCACCAATTTCTATATAAGTATAATTATTTCTTAAATAATACTTCAATGCTGTTATATATATATTTCTATTAGATAAAAGAGAATCTGAATATGTTCCATCACCTCTATGAACATCTGAAACTAATACTATCTTGCTACTATCATCAAAATCTAATGTAAATCCATTTTCATAAATATTATCTAATTCCTTTTCTGACATAATATCACCAAGCTTTAATATTATATCTTTATCTTATGAAAATAATTTAATATTTGATAATTTCTAATATTTATTTTATATAAAATTTAATAGGATAGCACAAACTATAATAAGTCTAATTTATAATTAATTTTATAAAATAACAAATGATAAGTAAGGAGTAATGAAAATGAATAACTTATTACTAAAAAAGAATATATTTTTATATAAAGTAACTTCTTTTGTTTTACTCTTATCAAGCTTTAGTATTTTAAATGTAAATGCATTAACTTTCCACAATCCAAATATTTCAAATATACAAAAAGAAATTTCTGATGTTTATAATGATAATTATGAAAATAACGAATTAAAAAATCAATTTCAGCCTTTAATAGAAAATATATTTTTAAATAGAAATTGTGCAATTTTAACTAGAGATTGTGAAGGTCTAAAAACATTTTATGATTTAAATAAAAAGGTTTGTAAGTGGGCTTATGAAAGTGAAGTTACAAAAACTAAATATTTTACTAATTGGTGCAAAAAACAATGTGTCTCCTTTACAAAAATAAATTCTACAATCAAAGTTTCAAAGGTAAAGGAAATTGAAAAAGATGTATATAATGTGATTTGTTATGCTGATACAAAGTTTTGCTATAGCTATGAAGATGAACCTAATATTGAAAATTATTTTAAATTAGGTACTTGCCATTATATAAACTTAAAAAAAGATGGTGATAAATATATAATTATAAAAGAATGGTATACTGATCCTTTAGCTGATTCTCTTAATCTTGATAATTTAGAATGTGATGAAATTAAAAACACTATTCTTTCTCATAAAAAACCTGATTTTACAATAGATGAAAGAACCCAAAAAGCCATTGATTATGCACATGAATACTGTGGTATTAGTAACAACGAAGAACATTTATTTAAATATAATAAAAACTATAAAAACTTTAATCCAGATGGTGGTGATTGTGCTAATTTTGCCTCTCAAATTATGTTTGAAGGTGGTGGCTTTAAAAAAAATAGTACTTGGAATTACTGTAATAAAAGTGCTACAAATGCTTGGATTAATGCTCAAGGATTTAAAAATTATTTAATAAATAGTGGTCGTGGATCTTATATAGCAAAAGGATATTATTATGATACTTATAAAGATGCTTTTAATCTTAGACCTGGTGATATAGTCGCTTACGAAAAAAAAGGAAGAATAACTCATGTTTCTACAGTTACTGGCCTAGATTCTAAAGGTTATCCATTAGTAACTTGCCATAACACAGATAGAATGCTTGTACCTTATGATTTAGGATGGAGCAATAGTGATATAAAATTTCATTTTATAGATGTACATTATTAAAAAAATAGCTGTATCATATTGAAAGTATTTACTTCAATATGATACAGCTATTTTTAATTATATAAAATTTTTATTAATATAATATTATACACAATTGTTTTTAGATAATTCTTTTAAAATATATGGAATTTTAATATAACCATACCAAATACTATTGAAACTATAGACATTAATTTTATTAATATATTAATGGCTGGTCCTGAAGTATCTTTAAAAGGATCTCCTACAGTATCTCCAACAACAGCACCCTTGTGACATTCTGATCCCTTACCACCAAAATTACCTGCTTCAATATGTTTTTTAGCATTATCCCAAGCTCCACCTGAGTTTGACATCATAACTGCTAAAACAAACCCACATATTGTTGCTCCTGCAAGTAACCCTGCTACTCCATTAGGGCCTAAAATTATTCCTACAGCTAATGGACTTATAATAGCTATTGCTGCAATTACAAGAAGTTCTTTTTGAGAAGATTTTGTACAAATATCAACACAAGAAGCATAATCTGGCTCTGATTTTCCTTCCATTAATCCTTTTATTTCCTTAAATTGTCTTCTTACTTCAACAACTATTTTGCTTGCTGCTCTACCAACTGCACTCATTGTACAAGATGAAAATGCAAAAGTAACCATAGCTCCAATAAATGCTCCAATTAAAACTTGTGGATTTAATATTGATAAATCAAAATTAAATGCTAAATTATTATTATTTACCATTTGTTCTATAGAATTTTTATATGCTGCTATAAATGCTAATGCTGTTAATGCAGCTGATCCAATAGCAAAACCTTTTCCTGTGGCTGCTGTTGTATTTCCTAAAGAATCTAATGCATCAGTTCTATCTCTTACTGCTGATGGTAATCCTACCATTTCGGCTATTCCACCTGCATTATCTGCAACTGGTCCATAAGCATCAGTAGCTAAAGTTATACCTAATGTAGATAACATACCAACTGAAGATATTGCTATACCAAAAAGCCCCATGTTAAAATTGTTAAATCCTCCTGAAGCAACAAAACTAATTAATATAGAACATCCTATTATAATAACAGGTGCCGCTGTAGATTTCATACCAACTGATAATCCGGTAATTATTACAGTTGCAGGTCCTGTTTGTGATGATTCTGCAATACTTTTTGTAGGCTTATAATTATCACTTGTATAATATTCTGTAAAAAATCCTATTAATAATCCTGCTAAAAGTCCACATAATATAGATAAATATATTCCTATATTTTCTTTACCTAAAATACTATCTACTACAAAATAAGAAGCTACAGCAATAATTATTGCTGAAAAATATGTTCCTCTTCTTAGTGCACTCAATAATGACTTTTGTGATACATCCTCTTTAGACTTAACAAAAAAGCTACCAATTATAGAAGCCATAACCCCTATAGATGCAATAACTACAGGTACCACAGCACCTTTTACTGAAAGACCTGCTGCCACAGCTAATGCACAAGAAGATAAAATTGAACCTACATAAGATTCATAAAGGTCTGCCCCCATTCCAGCAACATCTCCTACATTATCTCCTACATTATCTGCTATAACTGCTGGGTTTCTTGGATCATCTTCCGGAATCCCAATTTCAACTTTTCCAACTAAATCTGCACCTGAACATATATCAGAAAAAGTATTGAAGTATATGGGTAAGCCAGCAGGCAGAACATATGAAGACTTCAGACAAAAATTCTTTAGAATTACAGAAAAGCTTGGGAAAAAACAATATATTATTCCTTATTTAATGTCAAGTCATCCAGGAAGTACATTAAAAGAAGCAATAGAGCTTGCTGAATATTTAAGAGATATAAAATATCAGCCAGAACAAGTACAAGACTTTTATCCAACACCAGGAACTTTATCAACTACAATTTTTTATACAGGTTTAGATCCAATAACTATGAAACCAGTATATGTTCCTAAAAGTAAAGAAGAAAAAGCTATGCAAAGAGCTTTATTACAGTTTAGTAATCCAAAAAACTATAATATAGTTTATGATGCATTAATGAAAGCTGGAAGAGAAGATTTAATAGGAAATGGATCTAAATGCTTAATAAAATCAAAGGAACAAAGATATAGAGAGGCTCATGGACTTGTTAGACCAAAGTCTAAAGGAAACTCAAAGAGAAAAAATTCTTCAAGTAGAAGTAAGAATAATAATTTAAAGCAAAGTAA
>Ga0224737_10037_pt3 | contig 17552 bp, 16 predicted proteins | sample LIM_B_Water_Pos_FD_161632 | JGI IMG/M metagenome (GOLD analysis project Ga0224737, IMG submission 161632) | Enriched cells from gastrointestinal tract of the lab mouse from Pacific Northwest National Laboratory (PNNL), Richland, Washington... | ecosystem: Host-associated > Mammals > Digestive... | reverse complement strand
CCTTCTGTATGGGCAGCATGACGGAAGCGCCTGTAGAGAGTGCAGACAGGGTCAGGGTAGTACCTCTGACAGGAAGCTGACCCGTAGTCTGGGCCTTTATATATGGAATCCTGTTTTTCAGGTAAAAGATCAGAGAGATTCCCACCTTGATATCATCGCAAACTCCCGCATAGGAATCCTTATCCGCATGGCGTTCTACCGACACATCCTCATAGGAGGTGATACCGTCCCCATCCAGATAAGGATAATAATATTCATAGGTGAATTTTTCCTCCTCGTCAAATTCACCGCACACTGCTATTCCCAATCCTTCGGCAAAATTTTTACTAAATTCTCCGAGCAGCATGTTTTCATTATTAATCGTAACGGCACGTTTGTCAGAATTCAGGACTACTTCTGTCAAAAGCTCCTGAAGCTTCCGACGGCTCTCAAATGAACTGAAGCCGACAGCTCTCATATATTTATGCAAAAATCTCACCTTCTTTCACTGATCATGTATCCTATTGTAAATCATTATGTACTGTTCTATGCAGAGTAATCCTGGCAGGTCAGCCTGCCTCTTCTTTCACACCAGCGTTTGCGGGATTGTCATATTTTTCATAATCTTCCCATTTTATACTCATCTGTCCGATATTTACCAGATAATGCCTGTAGTTTTTCTTCATCACCCGAACCTCTACAGGTCCTCCAACCTCATAGCAGAAGGATGGATTATACCAGATGTCGTCGCTTCTGAACTTATAAACTTTATCCGTGGCTTCATCCTTATAAGAACAATACACTCTGTAGACCATGGATCCGATTACTGCGTATTTGTCCCTGCGGTGGATTTTGTCGATGGTAGCTATCAGTGTCTTTCCCCTTGATGTCAGCAGCAAATCATACACTACAACCTTATACACAGACCATATGAAAATATAACCAAAAATAGATGACGTGATAAGTCCCACAATTATCAGGAAGACAGGAATGACAAAAAGCGCCGATTTTGCCACAATTACGCCATCCTCCCCGGGAAGGCAGTAAATTTCCATATACTGACCCACACGCATAAAAATATGGTAATACCTCAAAGGAACATTGTAATTCATTTTTCCGTTAAAAGGATAGCTTACATAAACAAAGCTCCTGAATTCATCCTCCGGTTCCGTTCCCGGAGAAATTTCCGAAATAATACTGTTTATGAGTACTGCTGAATTTTTAAATTGCCAACATTTCACATAATAGGAAATTCCGTATGCCAGAATCCCCAAACACGCCACAAACAAAATTCCCTTAAAGACACAAATTACTTTTGTTGATTTGTCATAAAACATATTTTATCTTTGCCTCCCATATATGGCCTAAGGGCCTGAGGGATATTGACCGTCCCGTCTTCATTTACGTTGTTTTCCAGGAATGCAATCAATCCTCTCGGAGATGCCAACACTGTGTTATTTAAAGTATGCACATAGTAGGTACCATTTTCCCCTTTGGTTCTGATGCCAAGTCTCCTTGCCTGGGCATCTCCCAAAGTGGAACAGGAACCAACTTCAAAATATTTTTTCTGTCTGGGGCTCCACGCCTCCACATCGCAGGATTTTACCTTCAGATCTGCCAGATCCCCGCTGCAGCATTCCAGGGTACGCACCGGAACATCCAGACTGCGGAAAAATTCTACGGTATAGGACCACATTTTATCATACCATTCCATCGATTCTTCCGGCTTGCAGAGAACAACCATTTCCTGCTTTTCAAACTGATGTACCCGGTATACCCCTCTCTCCTCAATTCCATGGGAACCAACTTCTTTCCTGAAACACGGAGAATAGGAAGTCATGGTAACAGGAAGCTGTTTTTCCGGAATCAACTCACCCTTGAATTTTCCGATCATGGAATGCTCAGAGGTTCCGATCAGGAAAAGATCCTCTCCCTCGATCTTGTACATCATGGCTTCCATCTCTGCAAAACTCATGACTCCGTTTACAACACTGCTTCGGATCATAAAGGGCGGGATACAGTAAGTGAAGCCCTTATCAATCATAAAGTCTCTGGCATAGCTGATCATGGCAGAGTGGATTCTGGCGGCATTTCCCATCAGATAATAAAATCCGTTTCCGCTGGTACGTCCTGCGGCATCCTTGTCAAGTCCGCCGATGCCTGAAATGATATCCGCGTGATAAGGTACTTCAAAATCCGGTACTACAGGATCCCCGTATTTCTGAATCTCCACATTCTCGCTGTCATCTCTGCCAATTGGCACCGAAGGATCTATGATATTCGGAATCATCATCATGATGGAGGTGATTTTTTCCTGCAGCTGAGCCCCGATGGTTTCAAGCTCAGATAACCTTTCCGCGTTGGCGGTAACCTCCGCTTTCTTTGCCTCTGCCTCTTCCCTTTTACCCTGGGCCATCAGCGCCCCGATTTCCTTTGACAGCTTATTTTTTGCCGCCCGCAGGTCGTCGCCCTCCTGCTTTGCCTTTCTGTTCCTGACATCCAGTTCGATCACTTCGTCCACCAGCGGCAGTTTTTCATCCTGAAATTTCTTTTTGATATTTTCTTTTACAATCTCAGGATTTTCTCGTAAGAATTTCATATCAATCATAGTAAACCTCATTTCCATGCCATACTCTGCACATTTTTTCTTCCCCCTTAATCCATTGTTTTTTCAATAAAAATATTGTGAACCTTTACAAGATCCTTTATTACCTCATTCTTTATAATATTGCCTTCCTTATCCCTGATAATACGGATTACCGGTCTGTCCTGAAAGTCCTTGTTCTGTGACACAACGACTGCCACTTCCCCTTCATTTGTCATTACTCTTGTACCTGCGGGATAGACTGCGGTAAATCCCAGAAATGTATCTACTATTTTACCGTCAAACAGTATGTTTCTGTAATTCTTCATATATTCTATGGCTTGATAAACCTTCGTTCTCTTACAGCCGATTCCGCAGATCAGTTCGTCAAAAGCATCACATACACTCACGATTCTGCACTCGAATGGTACATCTTTTGTCCTCAGCGGATAACCGGATCCATTGATATATTCATGATGATGTAAAATGATAGCCTTGCTCAGATCCGAAATCCATGTCTCATCCTTCAGAGCGGAATACCCATAAACGGGATGCTTTTTATATTCGGCCAGCTCCTGTTTGCTGAGAGTCTTCAAATCCTGATTATTGTATTCAATAGTCAGATACCTCAGACCGATATCATGCAGCAGGCATCCTACTCCAATGTCATGTATTTTACTGTTTTCAACTCCAAGCTTCAAAGCAGTCAAAATAGCAAACGCACATATACTGATGGAGTGCTCGTAGATGTCTGCACTTCTCTCTTTGATATCAAATATCCTTTCAATTACATGCTCCTCCTCCAGTATTGTTGAGATGATATTGTCGGCTGTTGTACTCAATTCAGAAAGTTCATTATTATTGTGATAGGTATGTCGCTCCAGAATATCCTTTACGGTTTCTTTGATAGATTCTTCCATCTCTGTTTTAAGAATGACAATTTCTCCCGGATTGATATCCTCCTCTTTAATATAGACCTCACTGACGCCAAGTTCGCCCAGCTTTTCAATATATTCCCTTCGTATGACCGCCCCCTGCGGAAGAATGATCTGGTAATCCCAGGTCATAATATTTCTGGCAAGAATTTCATTACCCCTTAAATCCTCAACCCTTTTCAGAATCATTTTTACTCCCCCATTGCCATTGCTAATGCTTCTGCTTCTTCTTCACCCAAGGATATGGAGCAGACACCGTTTTTTATCTCCTTTGTATAGGAATAGCATCCCTCTGTACTGTGTACGGAATTGATGATAAATCCGTTGTTATTTTCATCCAGTAAAGCAAGACTGAAACTTAACTGTCCCCCCATTTGATTGAATGCGTCATACTTTACAATTCCTAACTTCTGATAAGAGGATTCCAATCTCTTATACAGATTGCGGATATCCTTTTTATTTTTATCGGCCATATTTTTCAGAAGTTTATTATCTTCGCATAATCCTGCGATATCCTGTTCCAGACTCATTCCGTCTTTTCCAGTCAGGAATTTATCCAGTCTCTTTTTCAGCTTACCCGCTTTACTGATCTGTACTCCCAGCAGTATGATGATAATCAGGATAAGAATCAGTAATACTGCCGTCGCAATAAACAGATATCCCGGATCAAGCCAGCCGAGACCCATCTGATTTAATAATGTACTGTTCATAACTCTCCTCTTGTATTTCTGTACTTCTGTGTTACCTTTCACCCATCAGATCCATCAGTCTGTCAAGATCTTCATGATTGTAAAATTCAATTTCTATTTTTCCGGCTCCTTCACCCTTTGAAGTCACAGTCACTTTGGTACTCAGACGCTGCTTCAGCTTATCTTCTATATCCAGATAAATTGCATCCATGGTACTGTTATCAGATGCCTTCTTTACAGGCTTCACTGGTTTATTCAGATTTTTGACCAGTTTTTCCACCTCACGCACACTGAGCTTTTCATCAAATATTCTTTGAGCCGTGTTATACTGTTCTTCCGGATTATCAATGGCCAAAAGTGCTCTGGCATGTCCGGTACTGATCATATCGTCTATCAGCATTTGCTGCACTTCATCACTCAGCTTCAAAAGCCGCATGGAATTCGTGACAGCTGCACGACTCTTTGACACTCTTTCTGCAACCTCATCCTGTTTCAGGTGAAACTCCTCCAGCAGTCGTTTATATGCCTGTGCCTCCTCAATGGGATTGAGATCCTCACGCTGTATATTTTCAATCAGAGAGATTTCCATGATTTCCTGTTCCGAATAACTTCGGATAAGCACAGGTACTTCCTTCAATCCGGCCATCTTGGCCGCACGCCATCTTCTCTCTCCCGCTATAATCTCATAGTGATCCTTCCGGTCCTGAACAAGTATAGGCTGAATCAGTCCAAACTGCTTTATGGAATCAGCCAGCTCCTGCAGCGCGTCTTCGTCAAAATTTTTACGAGGCTGCTTTCTGTTGGGCTCCACCATAGTGATCTTTACAACTGTTTCCTGAGCGTTTTTATCTTCCTTTACAGCCTGCTGTGCTTCTTTTTTTACCTTTGCCTCTCCCACCGCATTCGGAATCAGAGAATCAAGACCTTTTCCCAAACCTCTTGCCATATTCTGTTACTCCTCACTCTCTGGTCTGTAAACTGCCTATAATTTCATCTGCAAGCTGCATATACGCTTCTGCTCCTGCAGATTTTGCATCATATTTATTGATAGGCAATCCATAGCTGGGCGCTTCCGCAAGTCTGATATTTCTGGGAATCAATGTACCATAAACCTTTTGTTTTAAATTCGCTTTCACATTTTCCACCACCTGCATGGACAGGTTTGTGCGCGAATCATACATGGTAAACACCACGCCTTCCATTTCAAGCTCCGGATTCAATCTCTCCTTCACCAGATTCACTGTGTGAATCAACTGACTCAATCCCTCCAACGCATAATACTCACACTGAATCGGAACCAAAACACTGTCAGCTGTAGTCATGGAATTAATCGTCAGCATATTCAAGGAAGGAGGACAATCAATAATAATGTAGTCAAAATCTTCTTTTACATAGTCCACTTCATTTTTTAATATGTATTCTTTTTTTTCTACCCCGATCAACTCAATTTCTGCTGCTGCCAGGTTAACATTGGAAGGAAGAACGGATACATTTTCAATCACATTTCGAATAATACAATCACGGATAGAACACTCTCCCAGGATCAATTCATATATTGTATTATCCAACTCATTTTTATCAATTCCAAACCCACTTGTTGTATTTCCCTGCGGATCGGTGTCAATTACAAGAACCTTTTTTCCTTTATCCGCCAGGCATGCTGAAAGATTAATCGAAGTAGTAGTTTTCCCTACACCACCCTTCTGGTTAGCTATAGCTATAACTCTTCCCATAAAGTCAAGTTCACCTTTCTTTTGTTTTGCAATTCAATTATAGCACTTATTGCCGTCTATATCTATATGAAAATCTTTGAATTTTCAAAAAACATCAACTACAATATCTAGTTCTACGAACATTGTTTTTGAAGTCAGATATAGAATGTTTCACACCTTCTGCCTTATGAGTTTCACGTTTTCTTTACAAGATATTGGGTCTAAATGTTTCACATGAAACATTATATTGTTGAATAGCTTGTATGAAACAAGGAATGTTTCACGTGAAACATTCCTTTCATAATATTAAATTTACCACTATATCTTGAATTAAAAGATTTTTACTATATCGTTCTTTATAGCAAATACTGCAGCTTGAGTCCTGTCTGAGACACCAATCTTCTTAAAAATATTAGAAACATGGTTTTTTACAGTTCTCTCACTGATATTCAAAGTTGTGGCAATTTCTTTATTAAACATTCCATTCGCTACCTGAATCAGAACCTCCAGTTCCCGATCAGTAAGACTATTAATTTTATCCTTATCAATATCTCTTGTCACGAGACGCTTATTTAATGCAGGAATGAGTTTAGGCTGGATATAGCTTTCACCGCCAATAATCAAATTAATTGCCTTTTTTAATTCTGATGATTCAGAGTCCTTCAATATATATCCGTCCACGCCGATCTCTATCGCTTTCATTAAATATTCTATCTCATTGTGCACTGTAAGAATCAGAACCTTAACATCTATATTTCTTTTTTTAATTTCCTCAAGAACTTCTATTCCATTTTTTTTCGGCATATTGATATCGAGCAAAAGGATCTGAGGTTTCATCTCCTGCAGCACCTCGATACACTCATCACCATCATTAGCCTCAGCAATTACTTCGATACTGCCATCAAACTCCAGAAGCTGGCGAATTCCCTCTCTCATCAAAATGTGATCATCTGCCAACATAACCTTAATACTCATATCTTCCCTCCAAATTTAAATCTGTATCAACAAGCTGCTATATACTCTAAAACTTCAGGGGAACTTCTATATGAACCTTTGTACCGATACCAATCTGCGAAGAAATATCTATTTTTCCGTTTAACAATCCGATTCTTTCCCTCATAAGAGAAAGTCCAAAATGTTTACCGGATACACTGACATCCTTGTCAAAGCCTTTTCCGTCATCACTGATTTCAATTACACACCTGTCAGTTTCATTGCGACAGATAAAGCAAATCTCCTCTGCCTCCGCATGTTTATTAATATTATTCAGACATTCCTGTACGACACGATATATAAAAACAAGAACCAATTCATTTTCACATGAAACATTCTCTATCTCTGACTTCACAGTATATTTTCCACTGTCATTCAGATTATCCAATAATCTTTCAAAAGCTGTTTTCAAACCCAAATCATCAAAAGTCATTGATCGTAAATCATAAATAGTATTTCTAATCTCCTCAATTGTTTCCCTCAAGATTTTATTTACCAAGGACAACTCAAGTTTTGCCTTGACCGGATCCTGATCTATGTATAAAGAACTCAACTCAATTTTATGTGTCAAGTGTGCCAGATTCTGAAGAGAGGTATCATGCAGATCCCGTGCAATCCTCTGTCTGTCTTCTTCCTGAATATTCATCAGAATCATATCATTATGATCCCTCTGCTCCAGGATACCCTCCAACTGCCTGACATGTTCCATCAGGACATCCCTTCTTGCCGTCAACTCTTTATTCCGCTGTTCACATCTTTGTTTGATATCGGAAGATTTTTCTATTTCATCCTTATGAGTGTATTCCACATTTCTGGGAGAAAAAATTTTAAAATCGACAGACTGTGAATCAAGAAGAGAACGCACAAAAACATCCGTCTCCTTCATACATCTCAGATTATATTGAATTTCGTCTTCCAGCTCCGTCAATTCATAACGAAATTCTCTCACTATAGTATTTAAGACATTATAACCTTCAAGATTCATAATACCCTCATTCAGAACTGATGTTCTATAGTCTGCACCAATATAATCGTACCTCTATAATATACTAAAAAAGAAGATAAGTAAAACTAAATTATCAGAAAATCGAAAAAATCAAGAAAATTTATAAGGGTTCCTTGGATGGCATCCCTGCCTTTCTGGGAAATCTCTTTGGAGTATCTGAAATTTTTTCAATCACAAACAGATTTCTGAATATATCAGACCCGGGAAGCATAAACTCCAGCTGTTCCTTTACTCTCCCACCCAAGAGAGAGATCGCCTTTTCTGCCGCCTTCCATTCTTCCCCGATCTTCTCCGATTTATAAGAAATAAACAGTCCATCCTTCTTTACAAAAGGAAGACAATATTCCGACAAGGTAGACAAATTTGCTACTGCCCTGGAAACACACAGATCAAACTGTTCCCTGTAGGTATCCTGTCTGGCATAATCCTCCGCACGTCCATGTAAAGTCTTTATCCCGAAAAGCTTCAATCGCTCTATTACAGCATTTAAAAAATGAATCCTTTTATTCAGAGAATCTAATAAAGTCAGCTCCATTTCCGGAAATGCAATCTTAAGAGCCAGACCCGGAAAACCGGCACCTGTTCCCACATCAATAACAGAGGATCTGCTTTTTACATCATACACCTTCACCAAGGACAAACTGTCAATAAAATGTTTTTTCATTACATCCTGATATTTTGTTATTGCAGTCAGATTTACGGATTGATTCCATTCCGTCAACATTTCATAATAAACCAGAAACTGAGAGATCTGTTTATCCGTAAGTGTAATATCCATCTCCTGCAGATCACTCTGAAATTTTGAAATATCATATTGACTCATTCATAGTCTCCTTTCTTCCAAGGTGTTCCAGATAGACAAGCAGCACAGACACATCAGCCGGAGAAACACCTGAAATCCTGGAAGCCTGACCCACAGACACAGGCTGAAAAAGCTTCAGCTTCTGTCTGGCTTCTATTCTCAGAGAGGGAACATCATCATAATTGATATTTGACGGAATTTTTTTCTTTTCCACCTTCTTATACTGTTCCACCTGCTTTTTTTGTCTGAGAATATAACCTTCATATTTTATTTCTATTTCAACCTGTTCCGTAACATCCTTCGGAAGTGGTTTCCGCTCTTTGTCGATCTCTTTCAAGAGATCATAAGAAAGCTCCGGTCTGCAGATTAATTCTGCAAGACTTGCCGCAGTTTTTAAAGGAGAGCTGCCAAAAGAATCCAAAAATGATTGAATTTCTCTGTTGGCTCCAACACTGGTATGCTTCAGACGATAAATCTCCGCTTTGATCTGTTCCTCTTTTTTTAATAGCACCTCATATTCCTGCTCACAGATCAAACCCACCTCATAGCCTTTTTTTCTCAGCCGAAGATCCGCATTATCCTGACGAAGCAACAGACGATATTCTGCTCTGGAAGTCATCATTCTATAAGGCTCTCTGTTATCCTTTGTCACAAGGTCATCAATCAATACACCCATATAACTCTCGGAACGGTCCAAAAGCAAGGGCTCTTTTCCCAAAATTTCCATGGAAGCATTGATGCCGGCAACCAATCCCTGACAGGCTGCCTCCTCATAACCGCTGCTCCCGTTAAACTGTCCGGCGCTGAAAAGACCTTTGATTTTCTTAAATTCCAGAGAGGGATATAATTCTCTGGCATTGATACAATCATACTCAATTGCGTAGGCATTTCTTACGATCTTACAATTTTCCAGTCCCGGAACTGTTCGATACATGGCCACCTGAACATCCTCCGGAAGAGAAGAAGACATACCGCCCACATACATCTCATTGGTATAAATACCTTCCGGCTCAATAAAGACCTGATGTCTCTCTCTCTCCGCAAACTTTACCACCTTATCCTCTATAGAAGGACAATACCTTGGGCCGGTTCCCTCAATGATTCCCGCATAAATGGGAGACCGGTCCAAATTCTCCCGGATGATTTCGTGGGTTCTTTCGTTCGTATAAGTAAGCCAACAAGACACCTGCTCCTTCTGTATAGAATCGGGATCGGTGGAAAAAGAAAAGGGAATAATCCTCTCGTCTCCCGGCTGTTCTTCCATCCTGGAAAAATCAATGGTTCTCTTATCCATTCTGGCAGGCGTTCCCGTTTTAAAACGCCTCAGTTCAATCCCCATCTTCTGTAAAGAACCCGTCAGATGAACCGCAGCCTGCAGCCCATTGGGTCCGGTATAAGTAATAGACTCACCACAAAGACATCTTGCCCGCAGATAAGTCCCTGTACACAAGATCACAGCCTTACATTCATATACCGTACCTGTAAACGTTTTCAAGCCGGTTATTTTTTTTTCAGGGAAACCCCCTCCCTGCTGCTCCTCCCACAGAAGCTCGCACACCTCGGCCTGTTTCAGGGTCAAATGATCCTGATTCTCCAGAACCCTTCTCATGGCACGGGAGTATTCCGCCTTATCCGCCTGGGCACGGAGAGAATGAACGGCAGGGCCTTTGGATAAATTCAGCATTTTGGACTGAATAAAAGTCTTGTCAATATTCTTTCCCATTTCTCCGCCCAGCGCATCCAGCTCTCTCACAAGATGTCCCTTGGAGGAACCTCCGATATTCGGATTACAGGGCATAAGAGCAACACTGTCAATACTCACAGTGAAAATTACCGTCTCCAATCCAAGCCTGGCGCAAGCCAAAGCTGCCTCACATCCCGCATGCCCGGCCCCAATTACACAAACATCTGCCTTTTCCCGAATTTCCATATCATTCCTCCACGCCCGAACCACAAATCTAACTTTGTGGCTGAAGCTTACTTACCAATACAAAACCTGCTGAAGATTTCCTCCACCAGATCATCCTCCACATCTTCTCCAATGATCTTTCCCAAAGCCGAAAATGCATTCATCAGATCAATGGTATAAAAATCCTCCGGCATTCCTTCCTGCACACTTTTTTCCACCAAAATCAAAGAATGATATGCTTCCTGAAGAGCTTCCTTGTGACGCACACTGGTGATGACTACCTCATTGCTCTGTTTAATCTCACCCTGAAACAAAAGGCTCTTTACAGTTTCCAGAAATTCTTCCAGCCCGTCGCCTTCCTTTGCAGATGTTTTTACAATATTCCTTCTTTCCCCGCCAGGCAGATTCTCAGAGATAAAATCCTGAAGATCAGATCCTGTCACAACATTTTCAAGATCACTCTTATTCAATAAAACAATAAATTGTTTATCCTTTAAAACAGAAATAATTTTTCTGTCATTCTCATCCAGACACACCGAACCGTCAACCACATACAAGACAAGATCCGCATCTTCCACACAGCTTCTTGCTCTGTCTACGCCAATTTTTTCTACAACATCTTCCGTCTCACGAATACCTGCAGTATCTGTAATATGAAAACAAATATCGCCCAAACGAACGGATTCCCTCAAAACATCTCTTGTGGTACCGGCCACCTCCGTGACAATGGCTCTCTCTTCCCCCACTAAAAAATTCATAAAGGAAGATTTACCCGCATTTGGCTTTCCCACAATAACGGTACGAATCCCCTCTTTCATCAATCTGCCGTCATTTGCAGTCTGAAGCAGATTTTCAATTTCCTGCAAAATAACCTTCAGCTTCTCCTTTAATCCTTCTCCATATTCCTCTAGACTGAAATTTTCCGGATCATCAAGGGCTGCTTCAATAAATGCATTTTCATGAAGAATCTTACTTCTGAGCTCCCTGATTTTTTCCATAAGGCCGCCCCTGAGTTGTTTCATGGAAGAACGCAGAGAAAATTCATTCTGAGACTGAATCATATCCATAACGGCTTCCGCCTTTGTCAGATCAATCCTGCCATTTAAAAAAGCTCGCTTTGTAAATTCTCCCGGTTCCGCCATCCCGGCTCCCGCAGACAAAACGGCCCCCAGAATTTTCTTCATCACAAAGACGCCGCCATGACACTGAATCTCCACCGTATCTTCCCCGGTAAAGCTTCTTGGAGCCCTCATAGCCACAACCATTACTTCATCTATAATTTCATCGCTTTCCTGATCTTCTTTTTGTTCTTTATATTCAACCACATATCCATAATAAAATCTGTGAGACTCCAGCTTCTGAAGCACTTTCTTTCCGGAAGGAGATCTGAACACACGGTCTCCGATTTCAACCGCCTCTCTTCCGCTTATTCTGATAATTCCGATTCCGGAATCAACCAAACCGGTAGCAATCGCCGCTATCGTTTCCCTCTCCGCCATATTCCTGTCCCTTATAAAAATCCTTTGAAAGAAACCGGATATAAACAAATATACCCGGTTTCCTGTCTGGTCATTTAACAATTATCTCTTTAACGTTACCACTACTTTTCTGAAAGGCTCTTCTCCCTCGCTGTGGGTAGAAACATACTTATCATTTTGAAGCGCCGAATGAATGATCCTTCTCTCATAAGGATTCATAGGCTCCAAGGAAACACTTCTCCTGGTTCTCTTTACCTTATAGGCGATATTCTTTGCCAGATTTTCCAGGGTTTCCTTTCTTCTCTGACGATAATTTTCCGTATCTACCTTTACCCTGATATAATCTTCGGAGGCCTTATTCACCACAAGAGACACAAGATACTGAAGGGAATCCAGAGTCTGTCCTCTCTTGCCGATCAGAATTCCCATCTCATCTCCGCTCAGCTCAACATCCACGGCATTTTCTTTTTCGTCATATTTGACATCCACAACCACAGTCATATTCATGGCAGAAAATACATTATTCAGAAAAATCTTTGCGCTGTCCTCCACGGACAACTGCTCGATCTTTGCTGCAGCCTTAATCAGCGCAGGCTTGGATCCAATACCGAGAAAACCGTTAGAACCTTCCTCAATTACCTCATATTCAAGTCTGTCACTGGTAACCCCAAGCTTTCTGCAGGCTTCCGTAATTGCTTCACTTACTGTTTTAGCGGATACTTCAATATATTCCATATCAATAACCATACCCTTTCTAATTATCCTTGCTGCTGTTTCTCTGATTATACTCTCTCACCTTGTTGGCCTTTGCCATCATACTGCCCGGCTTGATATCCGCACTGCTGTAGCTGGTAGCCTGTCTCATGGCTTCTTCCTTTTCGGCTTCCGTCATGCCGGAATTGATATTAGCCTTATTCTGCATGTTTCTGGTCTTCATGCTTGCATAGGCATTCATCTTCTCCTGGGCTTCCTTCATCTTTTCCAGCTTTTTCGCATTTTTTACCGAGTTCTTCTTGATAATTTCATCAAAATCCATCTTGTCAAAATGCTTGTTGATAACAATCTGCTGGATACATCTCACCACACTGCCGGCAATCCAATAGAGACCCATACCTGCGGGAAACGAAAAACAAAACCAGGCGGACATAATCGGCATTATCATATTCATGGTCTTCATGGACTGTGCCATGGAAGAAGCCTGGTCGTTTCCGGAGCTACTCTGCTGCGGCATCAGCTTAACATTGATCCACTGGGTAACTGCAGAGAGAATGGGGATCAGAATCGCACCGATCACGATACCGTAAGCTCCCACAGCAATGGCGGAACGGATCAATGCGCTGGGAGAATCACCCATGTTCAGACCGAAAAAATTATTGTAGGTATCAATCAGACCACGGGTAGTCTCAGTGCTCATAATCAATCTACCTTCAAAGGTACAATCCGCAAGATTATAATGCTGAGAGACCGTTGCAAGATCCGCAGAAGACAATTTATTCAATACATCAATAATACCGTTGGAAAGATTGCCCTCCGTGATAGATCTTCCATAGGTGGCAACCGTGTTTGCAATACTGTCAACGCCTGAGTTCTGTAAAAATTCGCCGCCGTCAAACGCAATAATCTTATCGGCCAGAACGCGGAAGGTATTTCCGATCTTGGTAACGTATGCCGGCATGGCCTGAATGACCCGGTACAATGCGAACAGAATAGGCATCTGTATTATCAGCTGTACACAGCTTCCGCTGGCAGATACGCCGTACTTCGCGTAAACCGTCTGAATCTCCTGATTCTTGGCCATCATGGAATCCTGATCTTTTTTGTTCTTATATTTTTCATTGATGGCCTGAATCTCAGGATTCATCTTGGCGGAAAGCTTGGAAAACTTCTGCTGTTTGATGGTAAGAGGAAGCATCAGCAGGTTCACGACAATGGTAAAAAGAATAATCGCAAGGCCCACATTCGGAAGACCGATCTTGTCAATGACAAAAAAGATGGCATTCATGATATAGCCAAGCAGCTTTGCCACAGACCCGATCAGCCCGGTACTTTGAGTCAATAAAATAAAATCCATTTATCCTCCTGATTTTGCCGTCTTTTCTCAGGGAACCGGGTCAAACCCTCCCCTGGAAAAAGGATTACATCTCAATATTCTCCATATGGCCAGGATACTTCCCTTCACCGCGCCATATTTTTCTATCGCTTCCAATCCATACTGTGAACAGGTTGGAATATAGGGACATTTTGTTCTCTTCATTGGAGATATATATTTCTGATAAAATCTGATACCGGCAATTAAAAATTTTTTCATAGTGTCAATCTGAATAAAAATATACCTTAATAATATGATGAAGCTTTCCAAGGTGAAGCAGGGCTTTTTCTATTTCCAGATATCCCACCGAAGCTGCGCTCTCCCTTGCTACGATCACAATATCCAAACCACTATTGAATACCGCCTCATGTAACCGATAACTTTCCCGCACCAGCCTTGTGATCCGGTGCCTCACAACGCTATTGCCCACTCTTCTGCTCACGCTGATCCCGATTCTGTTTGTCTCCATGCCATTTTCCTTAATATACATGACCAGATACTTATTTGCATAAGATCTGCCATACTTATAGACAAACCGGAACTGGTGATTCTTTTTCAAACTTTCGGAAAATTTCATTTAATCCTCCAAAATACCTGTAAGAAGAGAAAAAGGTCACATTGCTGTGACCCGGCACATTTCTGTGACCTATGCTGATAATCTCTTTCTTCCCTTTGCACGTCTTGCAGCCAGAACTTTTCTTCCGCCGGGCGTACTCATTCTTGCTCTGAAACCATGTACTCTGGCATGAGAACGCTTTTTAGGCTGAAATGTCATCTTCATCGATACGCACCTCCTTCCTGTTTTCAGGAAAATAGCATATTGATTGTATAAAAAAAACACACCAATGTCAAGGAAAATTCAGCAAAAATCACACTTTCAGGGCAATAAAATTTTTTCAGAGAGTTATACACATAAATATCCACATAAAAACATGTCAATAAACTTATTCACACCATGTTGATTACTTGTGGATAAAATAAAATCAACTATTCATAACATGCACATCTTCTGTGAAAAAAGTCCGTATATGCTGTAAATTCAAGGATTTCCAATCATCTCAATTTATCCACTTATTCACATAAGTATCCACATACCTGTGTAGAAACATGATTTATAAACATATTTATCCACACAGTGTTGATAACTTTATCCATACCATGTTTATAACTTGCATTTGAAATATCAAAGAATCTATATTACAATGAAGCTGTATGACTATGTGCAGGGAAAGGGTTCTGATCATGGAAGAAATCAGAGAAAACTGGATGACAGTTAAAGAAACCATAAGGCGTGAGTATAACATATCGGATATTTCATATCAGACCTGGGTTGCTCCCCTTGAATTTTACAATGTGGAAAACGATGTGGTGAGCATCATCATACCGTCCGATCAGGCGCATGCTCTCAACTATATCTCCTCAAAGTACAAGAGCTTTTTTCAGGTAACCATCACCGAGATGTTCGAGCATAACTTTGACGTGAAATTTATTCTGGAGAAGGATGTAAAAAAACCGGAATCCAAAAACAACGGCGGTTCCTCCATCAAGCCCGTTTACAATATCAACCATGAAAACGCAAACCTGAATCCAAGATATAAGTTTGACAGCTTCGTGGTGGGAAGCAACAATAAATTTGCCCATTCCGCATCACTGGCCGTGGCAGAGTCCCCGGGAGAAGCTTATAATCCCCTGTACCTCTACGGCGGACCCGGGCTGGGAAAAACCCACCTGATGCATTCCATCGGCCACTTTATTCTGGAACAGCACCCGGAAAAAAAGGTTCTCTATGTCACCAGTGAGGAATTTACCAACGAAGTAATCGAATCCATCCGAAGCGGTAACGCAGCTTCCATGACAAAGCTGCGGGAAAAATATCGTACCGTGGATGTGTTGATGGTAGATGATATCCAGTTTATAATAGGAAAGGAAAGTACACAGGAAGAATTCTTTCATACCTTCAACGTACTTCATGCGGCAAGAAAGCAGATCGTTCTGTCCTCGGACAAGCCTCCAAAGGAAATGGAAACCCTGGATGAACGCTTCCGCTCCAGATTTGAATGGGGACTGATCGCGGATATCCAGCCCCCGGATTACGAGACCAGAATGGCCATCCTCCGAAAAAATGCAGAAAACTGTGACCGGCTAATCGACGAGGAAATCATCAAATATATTGCCACCAACATCAAGTCAAATATCCGGGAGCTGGAGGGGGCATTCAACAAAATCATTGCCTTTGCCAAGCTGAACAATGTGGATTTGAACATTGATTCCGCAGAGGAAGCCCTGAAGGATGTCATTTATCCAAACAAGGCAAAAGAGCTGACTCCCACCCTGATTATCAACATTGTGGCAGAACAGTTCGGTGTAAAGCCGGAAGATATCACCTCCAAAAAGAGAAATTCCGAGTTTGTACAGCCCAGGCAGGTGGTAATGTATCTCTGCAGAGAGCTTACAGGCATGTCCCAGGTAAACATCGGAAAGATTCTGGGGAAGAAGGATCATACCACCGTTATCCACGGTGTAAAAAAAATAGAGGCAGAGCTTCAAAACAGCGAAGAGCTCAGAAACAAAATAGACATTATCATAAAAAAACTGAATCCCTCCTGATAAGATATTCACATAAAAATGTGAACAATCCGTATCCGTAAGAGGATAAGCTGTTGATAAACCTGAGAACGAAAACCACCCTCTTTAAGAGGCATGTTTATAACCTGAAACTTATCCTAAGGTTATTCCGAAATATTAACTGCTTTACCCATTTTCTTTTTCACTGAAAAATAGTATAATAGAAGCAGTTATGCACAAATAAACATCTATTACTGTTTATAATATGAATTTCTGTATTTATTTATATGATAGCTGCCCGCTCAGACAGCTGCTCAGAACACGAAGGGAGTTATTCACATGAAGTTAGTCTGCTCAAAATCAAATCTTCTGACAGGAGTTCAGATTGTATCAAAAGCTATTTCCAATAAGACCACCATGTCTATTCTGGAATGCATCATGGTAGATGCCACAAAAGGAATGATAACATTGACTGCCAATGACATGGATCTGGGAATAGAGACAATTATAGAGGGGGAGATAATCGACGGCGGTGCCATTGCCCTGGATGCAAAGATCTTTCTGGAAATTGTGAGAAAGCTTCCTGACAGCGATATCTCCATTGAGACGGATTCCTCCTGCAAAACCGTTATTACCTGTGAGAAGGCAAAGTTTACCATTATCGGAAAATCAGGAGAGGATTTCTCTTATCTCCCCATTGTGGAAAAAGAGGACAGCATTACCATCAGCCAATTTACCCTGAAGGAGGTTGTAAGGCAGACGATTTTCTCCATCTCGGACAACGACAACAATAAACTGATGACAGGAGAAC
>Ga0224737_10040_pt1 | contig 17700 bp, 9 predicted proteins | sample LIM_B_Water_Pos_FD_161632 | JGI IMG/M metagenome (GOLD analysis project Ga0224737, IMG submission 161632) | Enriched cells from gastrointestinal tract of the lab mouse from Pacific Northwest National Laboratory (PNNL), Richland, Washington... | ecosystem: Host-associated > Mammals > Digestive... | reverse complement strand
TTTTATCAACATCTTCATTATTAAATAAAAATTTATAACTATCTCCTAAATATCCTTCTGGATATAAAACCCCTAGATAATCCCAAAGCTTTTCTTCTTCACCTTGAAGTTGCATTCTCCCTATTATCATAAGTTTTTTAAATCCACCTTTTAAAACTACAATCGATCCTAATGATAAAAGTTCTTCCTTATTATTTTTCACTTTATGTACCCCCTCTACAATGTAATATTTTAATATCATCATTATAGATTATACATACTTATAGAAAATTATAATAGATATTTCAAAAAACTCTCTTATTTATATTTTTATATATAAAAACTTAATTAAAATAAAAAGGACTATATCAAAATCTACTTAATTAGAATTTGATATAGTCAATATTATTTTTAATACTATTTATTATTCAACAGTAACTGATTTAGCAAGATTTCTTGGTTTATCTATGTCACAACCTCTTTCAGCTGCAACATAATATGCTAATAATTGTAATACAACAGCTCCTAATACTGGTGCTATTCTCTTTGAAATTTGTGGTATTCTTATAACTTCATCAAAAATAGATAAATCTAAATCTTGATTTTCATAAGCTACACCAATAATTTCAGCTCCTCTAGATTTAACCTCTCTAATATTACTAATCATTTTATCCATTAAATTAGTTTGAGTTAGTAATGCTATTATTTTAGTTCCTGGCTCTATTAAAGCTATAGTTCCATGCTTAAGCTCTCCACCAGCATATGCTTCTGAATGGATATAAGCTATTTCCTTTATTTTAAGAGCACCTTCTATAGCTAAAGCATAGTCAACGTCTCTTCCTAAATAGAATAAATCTCTTTCATTAGCTACAAGTTTTGCAATTTCATATATTTGCTCTTTTTTCTCTAAAACCTCTTCTATTTTACTTGGTAATTCTAATAATGAATTTTTTATCTCAGCTTCTTCCTCTGGATTTAATAATCCTTTTAAATCAGCTAAATACATTCCTAATAAATTCATTATAACTGCTTGAGTTGTATAAGCCTTAGTTGATGCTACTGCAATTTCTGGTCCAGCCATAGTATATATTACACTATCTGCTTCTCTGGAAATACTGCTTCCAACAACATTAGTTATAGCTAAAGTCTTAGCCCCTATCTTTTTAGCATCTCTAAGAACTGCTAATGTATCAGCAGTTTCTCCTGATTGGCTTAGCGTAACTATAAGTGTTTTATTTGTTACTATTGGATTTCTATATCTAAACTCTGATGCTATTGCTACTTCAACAGGTATTCTTGCTAAATCTTCAATTGCTACCTTACCAATTAGTCCAGCATTATATGCAGTTCCACAAGCAATAATATATATTCTATCTATATTTTCAAGCTCATCTGCTGTAAGTTTAAAATCTCCTAAATTAACTTTTTCATTTAAAGATACCTTTCCTGACATTGTATCTCTCATAGCCTTTGGTTGTTCATGAATTTCCTTTAACATGAAAGAATCATATCCACCCTTTTCTGCTGAGTCTTCATTCCATGTTACTTTATATATCTCTTTATTAATTCTTTCGCCATTTGCTTCAAACACTTCTACTTTATCATTAGTTAATACAACAAATTCATTGTCTTCTAAAAGATATATATCCCTAGTATAATTTAATACTGCTGGTATATCTGAAGCTATAAATGATTCATTTTCTCCTATTCCAACTATTAATGGACTGTCTTTTCTAACGGCTACTATTTTATCCGGTTCTTGTCCACAAACTACACCTAAAGCGTAACTTCCTTCTAATTTTTCAGTAGCTTTTACTACAGCTTCAAAAAGATTTCCATCATAATAATAATGAATTAAATTAGGTATTACTTCTGTATCAGTTGCTGATTTAAATTCATACCCTTCGCTCTTTAACCATTTTGTAAGTTCATTATAATTTTCAATAATACCATTATGAACTACAGTAATATCACCTTTTGAAGTTTGGTGAGGATGAGAGTTTACATCTGATGGCTCTCCATGAGTTGCCCATCTTGTATGTCCAATTCCTATTGTTCCATCTGCTGAATTACTTTTTAATTCGTCAACAAGATTTGATAAACGTCCTTTATGCTTTCTTATTTCAACATTACCATTATTAATAACTGCAATACCAGCTGAATCATATCCTCTATATTCTAACTTAGATAATCCTTCTATTAAAAAATCACTTGCTTTTTTTCTTCCTACATAACCAACTATTCCGCACATATAAAATCTTCCTTCCCATTATACACTTTTTATTTTTATAAAATTTTATTGTAAAATCTAGCATTTAATTTTAAAATACAAATTAATACTTAACTAGATTACAATGAAGGTTTTAACACCTGACTAGACCTGTCCTACAAATCACTTCATAGTTTTACTAGTCGCTAACGGTAGTGCGATACCGTGGGGCACCCGCCGAAGAATTCGATACTCCCCATCCTCGTCAACTCCTAAGAGTCCTGGCGCTTTAAATTAAAAACTTATTCCTATTATCACGCTCCCTTTGCTAAAGTTAATAAATATAATAATATTCATTTAACACTATTAATTTTATATTCATTAAGTAAGTACTTCAATTAATAGATGCCACATAATTGTCACTAATTAATTAGTGACAAAATTAAACAATTTCATAATATAAAAAATTAACTCAAAAAGTCATAAACTTATTAAAATAAATTTAGATATATCATAAATAAAATTAATATAATAAAAAAAGAATTTATACTAATATTAAAATTTCTGATTAAATATAAGTATAAACTCTTTTCAATTATTAAATTATACTTCTAATGATTTATAAATTGCCTTTGCTACTCCATCATTATTATTATTATCAGTGATATATTTTGCAATTTCTTTAATTTCTGGAATTGCATTTTCCATAGCATAAGAGTTCTCAAATTCAGTAAACATAGAATAGTCATTAAAACTGTCTCCAAGAACTATTACTTCGCTTTTATCTATTCCCATTTTTTTAATAGTCTTTGCTAAAATTAGACCCTTTTGAGCTTTAATATCACTTATTTCAATATCATTTGAAAAAGTTGATGCAATTGCTAAATCTGAAGTGTTTTCTCTTAAATTTTCTTTTAAATCTGCTATTAACTTTTCATCATTATCAAAAGTTACTATTTTTAATATATCTATATCACTTTCTAAAATATCATAAACATTATCTATCTCTTTAATACCCCTTTGTTTACCAAACTCTTCAACAAATTCTATTACTTCTTCTTCAGTCATCTTAGGATTAAATAATTTAAATCTATCAATAATAGCCTTTTTGTCGCTTTCTTTATTTGTTATGTAAGTTCCTTTATTAGTCATTAATTGAATACATAAACCAGCTTCATTTAACATATCTATTACTATTTTTACGCTATTTTTATTCATATGAACGCTTTCAATTACATTTCCCTTTACATCTCTGTATTCTGCACCATTATTTAAAATACATTCACATTTTAAATCACATTCTTCTAAGTAATATTTTACTGCTTCATAATCTCTCCCAGTTACAATTGTAAAATGTCTTCCCATCTCTTGTGCTTTTCTTATAGCTTTTAAATTTTCTTCTGATATTATATGGTCATCATTTAATAATGTTCCATCCATATCACTTGCTATTAACTTTATCATAAATTAATCCTCTCTTCCGTATTTAATTCATATATATTATAACAGAGTTTTTTTATATTTATTTAAATTATATAATCCCAATTTCAAAAATCAAAGTAAAAAAATAATAGATATTATAATAAAACAACATTTATCATAATATCTATTAATATATCTTTTTAACTTTCCAAATTTTTAAGCTGCAATAGCGTTACCACTATTTTCTTTACCTTTAACAATATCATCAACAAATCTTTTACCATATGGTAAACATAATTGAATAAATGGTCCTATTGCTAACATAGAAATTATAGTACCTATACCAATTTTTCCACCTAAAATAAATCCAACTACTAAGAACGTTGCATCTAAAGCAATTCTAATCCAACGATATTGGAATTTTAATTTATCTTGAATTATAAAAGGAACTATGTCATTTGGAGCAACTCCAATATCAGCTGCTGACATTACCGAAAATCCAATTGCAATTACAAAGCATCCTACTAATACTAATATCATTTTTAAGAAAATATTAGCTGACTCTACTGGGAAATATGAAACTGCCTTTACACCTAAATCTATTATTGGCCCAACACCAACAACACAAATTAAAGTACCTATCTTTATCTTTTTCATATCAACTATAAGTATTCCAATAAATAATATTATTAATATTATCATATTTGCAACACCAGGAGTTACTTCAGCACTTCCTGAAATCATATGTACTATTGATAGATTTTTTAATCCTGTTTTATTTAGAACCGTTGCCAATCCTTGCGTAAAAACAGTAAATGGATCAGATCCAATGCTTGTCTTTAAAAATAACGCAACTCCAAATTGAATTATACTCATTCCTACAAAAAATAATACTAAACGTTTAATTAAATTAATTGCTTTATTCAATTTTTTTCACCCTCTACTACTCTATTTTTTTCTTCGACTTAATACTACATCTTCTAAAACATTTACATTAATTTAAAATTACTTTATTATTTTATCTAAAAATTATTATTTTGTCAAAAAATTATCATAATTTTAGTCATTGCAATATATTCAAATAAATCCAGTTTAATAAATAACCCCTAAAGCATTATCAAAGTCACTTTAGGGGTTATATCTAAATTAAATGTCTATATACTTTCCCAAAATACATTCCACTTCTATATACATCTAAATTTCCAAAACTATCTATTAAAATAATATCTTTATAATTAAAATTATCTATATGGAAATTTTTAAAATCTGTAAATCCTACTATATAAACATAATTGCTATTATTAATTTTTATATAAGAACATATATCAATATTATTTTTATCTAAATACCTTCCATATATTAAACTTTCCTCTCCAAAAAATTTTGTATCTAACTTTATTAAAAACCCATTTTCTTTTTTATTATCTTCTTCTACCTTAAGTAAATTTTTTGTTATTGGAAATTTTTCATTTGAAGTCGTTAGTCCCATTATATATGCACACTCATTATTATCTACTGCTACTGAATATCCTATATCGTCTCCATTCCCACTTAAATAAGTTGAGTATAAAAGACTTTCTTCTCCACTTTTAGTTAAATCAAATTTAACTAAAAAAGCATTATTTAAAGAGTTAAAACTAGATTTTTGATATCCACTATCTGTTGTTTTAAAGTCATTTGATTTAGTAACTCCAGTTATATAAACATAATCATTATGATCTATAGCTAATGAGTAAAAACTATCACTTATTGTACCACCAAAATATGTTCCATATAATAGTCCCTCTTCCCCTGTTCTTTTTGTATCTAATTTAAGTAAAAATCCACATCTATTTTTTTCATTATTAACATTTTTATATGAATTATCTGTTATTGGAAAACCCTTATTTGATGTTGTATCTCCTACAACATATATATTTTTATTTTTATCTAATGCGATAGAATATATATAATCACTGCCATTTCCACCTAAATAACTTCCATATATTAGACTATTTACTCCAACTTCATTTGTATCTATATTTATTAAAAATCCTGTTATATCACCACCTGGATAATTAGATAAATATGCCCCTTCTGTTGTTGGAAATCCTTCTGTAGAATTTGTAATTCCAGCAACATATACTCCACCATTATAATCTACAGCTAAAGAAATCCCCTCATCAACACCATTACCACAAATATACGCTCCATATTCTAATGAAGCTTGACCATTTTTAAGTAAATTTATTTTTGCTATATATACACTATAATCCTTTCTTGAGTAAATAGGCTTATATATTCTTTTTTTAGGAAATTCTTGAATATTTGTAACACCAGTAATATAAATACAATTATCATTATCTGAAACAATAGAATTTTCTCTAGATGTAACTTTAGTTGACTTAAAATCATCAAATAAAAACTTTGTATTTATTTTTAATACTTCATTTAAATCGCGGTTTAATATATTAAATTTAACTTTTAAATTATCTTTTATTTCAAAATCACATTCTACTTTCTCTTCATTTCCTTCTTGAATACCTTCCAACTTTAAGAGCTTAATAAACTTATTATCAAAAAAAACTACTAAGTTTTTCTCATCATCTATTTCTATTTTATCTGCACCTTCAAAATTTAAACTTATACAATTTGAATTTTGATTAGGTTGTACAATAAACTCTAATTTCAAATCATTTTGCTTCCCATAATACAACAAATCCACTCCTGAGTAAATTTCACTATATAATACCTTTTCATATATAGGTATAAAACTTTTCCAATCCGATTGATTATTTCCCTCAAAATAATTTATTTTGCAGTTAAATTCATTTTTACCTATTATTTGAGGGGTTTTATTAGAATTTTCAAAGCTTATTCTAATTACATTTGACTTATATTGATTTAAGCTATTTAAAGTTGACTTTACTGTTAAATTATTATCTAAATCTTCTACCTCTTCTTTCAAGTTACTATTAAATGCTAAAACTAGCTCTTTATCAGTAAAAAATGTTGTACACTCCTTTTTATTTAAAATAAATTTTACATCTTTGTCATGTTGTCCTATATTTCTTTCAAAAATTAATGGCAAGCTATTTAAAACCTTCGGTAATTTTAATTCTTCCAAATATACCATCCCTTTAAAGTATTTTTATATATATTAAAATATGTTTATATTAATTTAATTATCACTATTTAACTATAATAAAAGAAGGTTAACAATTAGCTAACCTTCTTCTTTTTATATCCTATTTATTATAAAAAATATATCTTTAACATTCACAACTATCTTTTTCTTCATGCACACATTCAACATATTTTTGGAATGCTTTATCTAATTTTTTTTCTAAACATTGAACATGTTCAAGTTTTTTTATTGTACAATTAAGATCATTTACTGATTCCAAAACTTCTTTTGTAATTTCTTTTAATATCATTTCTACATCTCTATTTAATTTTTTACATTCACAACTATCAGCATTGCAATCATAACAATTACAATCGTCATCTAACCATTCTTCTATTTTAACATAGCTTTCTAAAGTACATTGTTGATCTTTTAGTGTACATTTCAAATTACAAACTACTTCAATTAATTCTTCTAAATTTTCATCTAAACTATCCTTGAAATCTTCATTATTCATTAAAAATTCTTTTACTAAATCATGAAGTTCTTTTAATTCTCCACAACAAAGCGGATTAACCTTATTACAACTATTACAATTATTATTTCTGCATCCCATGCTCTTTTCCTCCGTACAGTATATATAAGATATTCTCATATAATATAATCTTAATATATACTATGAAGGAAATTTGAATTAGTTACTTAATATTTCTTATAAGAATCATTTCTTATATAAAACTTATTTTTCACCATACTCCTTGTAATACATAATTTCTAAATTTATTTTTGGATATATCTTACTAAACTGACTAATAACATAATAACAACTAGGACATGGTTCCCATTTACTGTACAAAATAAGTTGTCCTTCATCAGATAAGCTTCCATTTTCTATAAGCTTATGTATTCTTTCAAATATCTTCTTTTCACTATCATTAACTCTATTATATCCTATCCCTAATTTACCTAGCTTATTTACCTTACAACTTTCAAAATATTCTTTACCTAAAGGTATTAGTGTGCAGCTATTTTCAATATCATTTTTTCCACTAACAGCTCTAAACTCTTCATCATTATATACTGCTATTGCCATATTTACAGAGTCCTGAATTGCAATACTTTGATTAATTTTATATGTATTATCACTATATTTTATAATATATTTGTCTAAATTCTTAATCAATCTTTTCATTCTAGGAATATAACTTTTTATATGCTTATAATATTCAACACTTCCCTTTTCAGCTTTAATATAGCTAAAATTTATATCTTTTGGTACTTCAATTATTAAAGTTTTAGTTTGACTATTTTTATCATAATTTTCTTTTACATTTTTATTATTAAAAAGAATAATTTTTTTTAATAATTCAATATCTTTTGAATAAATATATTTTCTATCAATTTCATCTTCTAATTCTTCTAACTTTAATTTTCCTTCTTCATTAATTTTTCTTGATATAGAGTTTTTAGTTTCATCTACTATTTTTAAAATATCCTCTACATCATCTTGAACAGTTAATATTCTTTCATACTCAACTCTATCTATAATTAAAGTTCTTATATCACTTATTTTTTTACATAAATTATTATGCTCTTCTTCAAAAAGAATATCATCTCCTATGTAATTTATAAAATCTATAATTCCACTTACCTTATAAGTAATCTTTTCATCCTCTAAAATTTTATACATTTTATCTATTATTTTTTCACTAATATTAAAATTGTAAATCATTTCTTTTTTAAAATCTTTTCTTGTTAATATACTAAAATTATAATTTTCAATTTTTAATGCTTTATTAAGATCATTTAAACTTTTAATTTTAATTCTTTTCTTTTTTACACTATTTACTTTATCAATTGTTTTAATCATAATTACCTCTTTTATTTTAGAGTTATTATTTTTCATACTGAATATTATAATCTAAATATCTACTCTTTAATATCAAAATATTACTATAAATTATTAATATAATTCTATTAAAAAAGAAGTTGATATAGATAAAATAAACTATCTATATCAACTTCTAAATATAATTTTATTGTTTATCTTCCTCTGAAACTTCTATAGTATCAGGAAGTCCTATAATAAACTTACTACCTTTATTAACTTCACTTTCAAGTTTAACATATCCACCATGAAGCTCTACTATATATTTAACAAGTGTAAGCCCAATACCACTACTACTAACCTTCGTAACTTCTGCACCATCTGCTTGTTCAAATCTTTTAAATATAAATTCTTGGTCTTCCTTAGCTATTCCAACTCCAGTATCCTCTATTGTTATCTCAATATTATCATTAACTTCTTTAATTAATACCCTAATTTCGCCACCTTCTGGAGTAAACTTAACTGCATTACCTAATAAGTTAATTACACATCTTTCTATTTCAATTTCATCACATGAGATAACTTTTTCTTCCATATCAGGATCTATTATAAGTTGTAATCCCTTTTCCTCAATAAACTTGCTCATTGTAAGAGAAGCTTCTTCAACTAAATATACTATATCGTTATTTTTCTTATTAATTTTATATTTTCCACTTTCTATTTTAGAGCTATCTATAATATCATTTATTATTTTCAATAAATTATTGCAACTTCTACTTATTATACCCATATAACTATTAAGCTTTTCCTGTGTTATTCCCTCATTTGAATTTAATAAGTTTATTAATTGAACAGTGGAGTTTACTACATTTATTGGAGTTCTAAGCTCATGGGATAAGTTAACAAAATAATTATTTTTAAACTTTTCATATTCTATTAACTTTTGACTTAACCTATTATTTTCCTCCAATTGATTTTTTAAATTCCTAGTCTTTTTATCTACTAAATGTCTTAATATCTTAACATAATTAAATACATAAATAAAAAATATTAATAATACAACAAAATATATTATATAAGCTAAAGGGGTCTTCCAAATAGGATTTTTAATTCTTATATTTATGCTTGTCTCCTCAGTTAATTCACCATTTCCGTTCCTAGCTCTTATTTTTAAAGTATATTTTCCTGGCTCTAATGATTTTAACTCTAAGTTATTTTTAGAATCAATAAATGTCCATTCATTATCAATTCCCTGTAACATATAATCATAAGTTACATTATTTATACCAGCATAATTAGGTAAAAAATAGTTTATATGTAGATTCTTATAATTATATTTTAAAACTAACTCATTTCCATCATAAATAACCTTATCTTTGCCTACAAAAATCTCTCCAATGACTACCTTATCTTTATTCTGAGTGTGCTCTACTAAATCATTTGTATTAAAATACGTAAGCCCCTCAGTACTACCAAATAAAATAGTTCCATCACTAAGTTTTAAACTTGAGTCTAGATTAAATTGATATCCATACAACCCATCCATTTTACTGTAATTTGTAAATCTATTATCTTTTATTTTGAACCTATTTAAGCCCTTGTTAGTACTTGTCCAAATATCACCATTATTATCGATTAAAATTGAATTTATAAAGTTATTAGTTAATCCCTCTGATGTAGTGTAAGTAGTAAACTTCTTTGTTTTTGTTTCAAACTTACTAAGTCCAATATTGCTACCTATCCATAGATCATCATTATCATCAAACTTCATACAAGTTATATAATTGCTAATTAATGAGTTTTTATTTGAAGGCTCATTTACATATACATCTATAATACCTTCTTGCTTATCATATTTAACTAATCCAGTATTACTTCCACCTAACCAAATAATATTTTTATCTTTACTATCGGGCAATATAACTTTTATGTGCGTTGGATTTATTCCAAACGCTTTAATTTCTTCATTATAATACGTTTTTTTACTTTTTTCTATATCATAACTATAAAATCCTTCTGTATTGGCTATCCATACCTTATCTCCATCATTATACATATAATTTAGCTCATCAGAATAGTAATTATAAATCTCAGCATTTTCATAGCCATCATTTTTTATATTAAGGCATATTATTTCTTTATTAGTAGATATAATTATATATTTATCATTAATCTTAAATAATCTTTTTATATACCTATCACTAAAAGTAAATTTATCCTCTTCATATAATTTATTTACTAATTTACCATTATTTTTATTATATATGTATATACCTTTAAACTTAGTCGCTATCCAAATATATTCGTCTTGTTCTATCATAGATACTACATTTTTAAATTCCTCTTTATTAATATAATTAAATACTGCATTACTATTTAATATATTAACTCCCTTATCTGTTCCAATCCATACTACTCCGTTTTTATCTTCATAAAAACATGTTATTATATTGCTTGATATAGAATTTTCAATGCTTGAATCTCTTGTAAATAAATTAATTGTTCCTTTATTTCTTGAATAACGAATTGCTCCCTGAGTACTTGATAGCCAAACTCCATCTTTTTTTTCAATAAAAACTATATTTTTATAAAAATTCACTTTATTATCTTTAAGAATAAAAATATCCTCTAATTTATTTTCTGTTATATTATATCTTCTAACCCCTTCACTATTAAGCATATATAACAAATGTCTTTTATCTTCACCTATATTATATAAAAGTATAATGTCTTTAGATATAATAAAAATATTTCCGTAAGAGTCTTCTACTAAATCAGTTATAAATAATTTATCTCTAAAACTTGAACTATATACATTGAGATTTTTATCTACTATATTCATTCCTAACTTTGTTCCAACCCATAAGCTATTATCTTTACCTTCCTCTAAACAAGTTACAGAAGAACTAGTAAGAGAATTTTCATCATCTTCAATATGGTATAATTTATCTATAGTTTTACTTTTCACATCTATTTTCATTAAACCATTTTCTGTTCCCACCCAAATAATATTTTTATCATAACTACTTCTTAATAATGCATTTATCTTTAAATTCCATCCATCTTCTAAATCATTCATACTTATAACAGTATCAGTATCTGTTAATAAGATATCTAATCCATCATCAGTTCCTATCCATATATTCCCCAAATAGTCTTCTGTTAAATCTGTTATATAAGTCGAACTTAAAGAATTATTATTCTTACTATTACAATTATATATTTTTATTGTTTTTCCATCATACCGATTGAGACCATCTTCAGTTCCTATCCATATATACCCCTTACTATCTTGAAATATACATGTTACATAGTTATTAGAAAGTCCCTCATCGATAGACACTTTTTCAAAGTTATTTCTAATTAAAATTTCTGCATTTGGTTGCAGTGTAATTAATATATTAAAGAAAATAATTAATATTAAAGTCTTAAGTTTCATCTTCTCTCTTAACCTCACATTTTTAAAATACATTCAGTTAGGTAATAATAATCATTAAATATTTTAATTGATTTGCTTTATTTTTTGTTTTAAATTGTCGCTAAATGTATATTTTTATATTCATATTGCATCTATATCTAATATTTTTATACCTAATTATTTTGTATCATTAAATATGTGGTAAATATATTATTTTCATGCTTTCTATTTATATATCCATTATATTTTTTTACTACTTCATCAACTTGATTAAGTCCAATACCATGTATTCCCTTATTCTTTGTAGATAAAAACTTACCATCTATATATTTTAACTTCCCATTAGTTGTATTACTTATTTTTATTATGAATCTATTATTTTCTGAAATTATATTTAAATCTATATATTTATATCCCTCAGTAATAATACAGGCTTCAATTGAATTATCAAGTAAGTTCCCCAAAATAATACATATATCTATATTTGAAATATTTATCTTTTTGTTAATCCTAATATTTAAATCTATTTTTATATCATATTTTTTTGTAACTTTTAATTTATTTACTAATATAGAATTTATTAAAACATTATCAGTGTATATTTTATTGTCTATATCATTTATTCTTTCATTCATTTCATCTATATATGAAATAACTTCTTTTTCAGTTCCTAGCTCTAATAAACCCTTAATCGTACTGATGTGGTTTTTAAAATCATGTTTCCATCCCATCATCTTAATGTACATATCCATTACTTCTTTATTACTTAATTTATCTTCTAAGCTCATTTCAAGCATAATTCTTTTCTCAGCTTGATTAAAAATTAAGTTTACCATTATTATTAATAATATTTGTATAGCACTAAAACTAAACACAATATAAATAATATCAGAATTTATTATATCTAAACTCCTAATTAATTTTTTTTGTATAATTACATTTAATATTAAATTTAAAATTAAAATTATTCCTAATATGTATAAAAATTTACTTTTTATGTACTTTATAAATTTCATTTTATTAAAGAAAATAAAAATTACTAAAATTTTGATAAATCTATTAATTGTTGTTACCAAAACCCTTCTATCATTAACATAAATTAATACTTCATTAAATTCTAAACCCAATGTCATTGAAATAGTTATAAAAATGCTAAAGGCTATTATTATAATAATATTAACATAAAATAATGATAAAAATATCTTTTCAGAAATCCTACCATCTCTTAAAAATAGGGGATATATAATTAACAAAATATAACAAAATATAATAAATGTAAATTTTTTATTATATCTAATTCCTGTTAACATTTCATTTTGAATAATTATTTGCATTAATGTATAAAATATAATCGTAATTAGTGAATATACTTTTTCATATTTTTCATTTTTGGGCGCTAAAGTCCTATTAAAAAAATATACTGTCATAACTGAATTTATAATATCACTTATCATTTCGATTATATGTACGCTACCCATTAATTACATTAGCACCACCTTCACAAATATAATTTATAAAAACTTCATTTAATTCTTTAAACTTTCCACGACTTATAGGTATTTTAACTCCATTTTCTAATACTAAATTACATTTTTCTATAGACTTAATATACTTTATATTTACTATATAAGATCTATGACATCTAATAAAATGCTCATCTGGCAACATGCTTTCTATCTCGCTTATCTTTTTTCTAACAGTTATCTTCTCTAAATCAGTATGAATATCTATATAAGGTGAAAACATTATGCAATAATGTATATCATTATAACTTAATTTTATGCTTTTTTTAGGTGTTTCTAAAACAATCATTCCAAGTTTTTCTTTTTTATTTATTTCCTCTTGTGTTTTATCTAAACAGAAATATAAATCTTCTGTATTTATAGGTTTGATTAAATAATGCAATGCTCCTACTTTATATCCATGTAATGCATATTTAAATATTCCTGTTACAAAAACAATCTTAACACTTTTATTTTTTTCTCTAATTAAATTTGATAATTCAAGTCCTGACATTTGACTTAACTTTATATCTAAAAATATAATGTCATACTTATCATAATCCTCCCATTTAAACAGAAAAGATTCTGCACTCTTGAAATTATCTATTGATACCTTTACCCCTTTCTCTTCAGACCACTTTTTAATCTTATTATTAAGTAAATTAATTTGTATAACCTGATCTTCACATATTGCTATTTTCATTACATAACTCCTTTACTAATAATCTTCATCCTATAGTAATCATTCAAAAATGTCTTTCCACTATATAATATCATAAAACTTTATTTTTTTATAAATATACTTATAAAAATTAAATAAATATATAATTTAAAATTTAATTAAACTATTTTTTAAATTAAAATAAATTTTTATGCCTTTAATTAATTAACTTTATTTTTAAAAATATAAAATTCATTTTAATATCGTTTATAAATTTTATATTTTCTATTAAAAATAGTAATATAATAATTCTATCTTCTAAAATTTACACTATTTATTTAAAAAATATAAAATATACTATTAATTATTTTATCCATATATTTATTACTTAATCATTTATATATAACTCTTTAAAGCTCTTAGAATATTTTTCAATATTAACTCTATAAAATACTATCATATAAATACCTTTAAAGCTATAAAAGCAACAATTAACTTACTAGTAATTGACTATTTAATACTAGAAATATAAAATAATACTTAATTTAATATCTTTAGGAGGATTATATATTTATGAATAGAAATATTAATAAAATACTATTATTTATCACATTACTGTTAATATGCATAAATATTCCCTCACCAGCTAATGCATCTGAGCTTATATTTTATAATCTAACAGCATCAGATGGATTATCACAAACCTCAATAAATTGTATATATCAAGATAGTTCAGATTATATTTGGATTGGTACAAAAAATGGACTAAACAGATATAATGGATACGAATTCGAAATTTATAATAAGGGTTTTAGGGAAAAACGGAATATTATTGATAGCCAAATTATCTGCTTAAATGAAGATAAAAACAATAACTTATGGGTAGGAACCCTTGATGGTTTAAGTAAAATCAACTTAAAAACTGATGAAATAACTAATTATAGTACAAGCAATAGTTCGCTTTCATCAAATAAAATTATGGATATCAAAATTAATAATACTGGTGATATTATAATTGCTACATCAAATGGATTAAATCTATATGATGACATCAACAATAGCTTTATTTCTTTAAGTAAAGAAGACTTTGAACTTTCGTATTCAAAGATATTTTCAGTAGAATTTTATAATGATAATGAAGTTTATATGATTTCAACAAATCATTTAATAAAATATGATATTAAAAACAATGAATATACATTAATTAAATCCTTAGTGGAGAATAATAGATTCACAGCTATATCATTATATGAAGATATAATATACTTAGGAAGTGAATTTGATGGTATGTATACATATAACATTAATACTGGAGAAATGAATAAAGGTTATAAATTATCTACTAATGATGATAATAGCCCTTCCCCTACTATTAATTATATTTATAATGATGATACTGGAACTTACGTTGGCTCAACCAACGGATTGTACATATTTAACAAAAATGGCTCACAAAAACATTTTACAAACAATTCATATGATGAATATTCTATAATTGGTAATAGCATTTCATATATTACTAAAGATTCTAATGGACTTTTATGGATAGGTACATTTGCTGGAATAAGTACAACAGATTGTGATTTAGGAATTAGTCATTATGATGACTTCATCATAAACCCAAGCGTAAAAAATAATATTATTGTTGGTACCTATGAAGATATTGATGAAAAGTTATGGCTTGGAGTTTATGGAAGTGGAATAAGTATATGGGATAGAAAAAATAATATCGTTACTCAATTAAGTACTGAAACTGAAAATAAACTAAACTCTGATATAATTTGGGACATTAAGGGTAATGAAAAATATATTTTTGCTACCTCTTCCTTTGGGTTAAATATTATTGATAGAGAAACCTTAGAGGTTAAAAATTTACTACAAAATAAATATTGCCATACATTATATGTAGATGGAGATTATTTGTGGATTGGAACTATTGGTGGTTTCGATATTATTAATTTAAATGACTTTAGTGTAAAAACTATTAATAATTTACTTTCTGAAAATAACATAAATATTATATTAGGTGGGCCAATTTTTAAAGATTCACAAAATACTTATTGGCTTGGTGGAGCAAATAAAGAAGGCTTAATACATTTTAATCCTAGTAATAACTCTGTAAAACTATTTAAGTATGATGAATCTAAAAATAGCATCTCTGATAATACTATTTTATCAATTTCTGAGGATGATAAAGGTAATCTATGGTTTGGTACTGAAAGTGCTTTAAATAAATACAATAGATTAACTGACGAATTTAAAATATATTCTATTGAAAATGGACTTTCTAATAATACAATTTATAGCATTATTCCATTTAACGATAAAGTATGGATAAATACAAATTCAGGAATAAATTGCTTAGAGTTTAGAGATGAACAGTTAATAAATGTAAAGAAATATTTAAACAACATAGAGTTTTCCGTAAATTCATATTTAGAAACTAAAGGTGGAGAATATATATTTGGATCTATTAATGGTATATATGTAATAAATCCAACTGCCATAGAAAAAAATATATCTTCTCCTAAACTACACTTAGATTCAGTTTCTATAAACGGAAAAAAGATAAATGATTTAAGTAATATTTCTATAAATTATAAAGAAAATTACATTACTATAAATTTATTCACAAACATTTATGGTAATATGAACAATGTTAATTTTTATTATCGTATAAATAACTCTAGTTGGGCACCAGTAAACGGCAATAAAATTACATTTTCAGAATTAAGTGATAAAAAATATAGTATAGATTTTATTGCTAGAAACTTTAATGGAAATACTAGCGAAATTAAGAATTTTTCTTTTCAAGTAAAACCACCGTTTTGGAGAAATAAATTTTCTAAGTTTATTTATTTTGCATTATTGCTTGTAATTATAGTATATATTTTGCTTAAAATAGCACAATTAAAAAATGTTATTACTCTAAAAAATAGACAACTAGCTAAGGAAATTAACGAAAAAAATGAACTTCTTCAAAAAAATATTGAATTAGAAAAACGTAAGAATAATTATTTAATTAATATGTCTCATGAACTTAGAACTCCTTTAAATGTTATAGGAGCAACTCAGCAATTAATAGTTAAACTTAATAATACAGGTAACATTTCTTCTGATGATTTATCAAGGTATATGAAGATAAATGATAATAATTTAAAGCGACTTTTAAATATTATTAATGATTTAATTGATTCTTCTAAAATGAATGAAGGGATTTATAATCTGCTTATTGAAGAAAAAGATATTATTTATGTAGTTGAAGAAGCTGCCTTATCATTAAAGAGTTTAACTGAAGAAAAGGAAATAGACCTTATTGTTGATACAAATACAGAAGATTGCATTATGAAGTTTGATCCTGCTGCCATTGAAAGATGTATTGTAAATATTGTTGGTAATGCTATAAAGTTTACAGATAATCATGGTCAAATTCTTGTTAATATGATTGATTCTGATGATATATTAACTATAGAAATAAGTGATACTGGTATCGGTGTACCACCTGAAAAACTTGATAGTATCTTTGATAGATTTAGTCAGGTTGTAAGTTCTAAGAGAGAATTTTCTAAGGGTAG
>Ga0224737_10039_pt1 | contig 17894 bp, 18 predicted proteins | sample LIM_B_Water_Pos_FD_161632 | JGI IMG/M metagenome (GOLD analysis project Ga0224737, IMG submission 161632) | Enriched cells from gastrointestinal tract of the lab mouse from Pacific Northwest National Laboratory (PNNL), Richland, Washington... | ecosystem: Host-associated > Mammals > Digestive... | reverse complement strand
CATTTTCCTTGATAAAAAACTTGCTGCTGCTGTGGCAAGTAGCTGACATCGCCATAGCGGATTTCAGTTTGACTGCGCCCTTGGCTACGGCGAATCAAAGCCTGCAAACGGGCAACCACTTCATCTAAAGCAAAGGGTTTGACCAAATAATCGTCTGCGCCAGCATTGAGACCTGCCACGCGGTTGGCAATGGCATCACGCGCCGTAATAATCAAGACAGGCGTGTCAATCTTTTGCTGTCGCCAATTGGCTAAAATGGTCATCCCATCGCCACGTGGTAAAGTCAAATCCAATAACACGGCATCAAACACCCCTTCATGAATTGCCATTTCACCGAGTTTGGCATCAGCAAACCAATCCACCATCATGTTTTGTTGGCTCAAGCCTTTGACAATACCATCGGCAATGGTGGCATCATCTTCAATCAGTAAAATTCGGGTCATGAGGGTCTTCCGTGTGTTTTAGCTTAGTTTTTAGCGAAGGTATTTATTGAACGGTTTTTTCACCCGTTATCATCGATTTTACCAAGTTTTGCTGTTGTAGTCTGCCCATTATAATCGCGGCTGCCACATGTAAAGGGACTAGTACCCAAAGACTATTGGCTAAAAATTCGTGAATCGCTTGGATGCTATCTTCTCCCCAAAATTGGTCGGTGGTTTGCAGATAGCCTGTGACACCCAGCGCGATAATAACGCCCCACAGCGCAAACATCATCAGCGCACCCAACGGATTGTGACCCAGATGACCTTGAAACTTATGCTGCTTGATGTCGATCATATGCTCACGAATGCGGGTTGGGGTAGGGAAAAAATTACTAAATCTGGCGTATTGGCTACCCACCAATCCCCAAATCAAACGAGACACTACCAGCGCCACGACGGCATAACCCATATACTCATGCACATCGCTACCGCCTTCAGTGACGATAAGGTTGGCAAAAATACCCGCAGCGACTGCCCAGTGAGTGATACGCACCCAAATATCCCAGACTTTGACGGTTTGTGCAGATTGTGGTTGTGGTAACATTGCTATTTTCCATTGTCTAAAATATCAACACGGCTAAGTTAGCCGTGTCAAGGCATAACATTGGCAAACCTACCTCAAATTGCGTTGGTTGGACGGTTTGCTTAACCCATCATTAGTCGATTTCTGATTTAACGATTTTGCCATCTTTGGTGTCAAAGTACATTTCGACTTTTTTACCACCTTTGCTTTTGCCATACATTTCGTAGCAGTTGCCATCAGTTTTGAATTTTTTGATAGTAAAGCCATGTTTTTCTAACGCTTTTTGAAAATCGGCTTGCGGGATTTGTTCATTTTTTGGGTGCGCTTGGCAGTTGGCTTCGGCAAATGCGCTGCTGGCTGATAACATAGCGAGTGCCAATAAGCCTGAGGTGATTAATGATTTTTTCATAATGCCATCCTAAGAGTTTGATAAAGTTGTCAGGTCACGGGATAAGGTTGATACTGAGGTATATCCGAGTGGCTAAGTGTATTAAAACAACCTAACCTTAACGAAAACTTAGCTGAAGATGGCGCAATAAAAATTGAAGCGAAAAATTAAAACCACTTGCAAAAGCAAAATTTTTTGGTAAAATGGCACTCCTACTTACGCAAGTAGGTTGTTAGACCCTTTTAGGCATATAGCTCAGTTGGTTAGAGCACCACCTTGACATGGTGGGGGTCGTCTGTTCGAGTCAGATTATGCCTACCATATTCCAAAAGCCCCAATCGATTGATTGGGGCTTTTTTATTGCAGTGATATCAAGGGTTTACGTGTTTTTCCGAGGATTGAAATTTTGACCACTTTTGTGATTTTGGGCACCTTTTTTACTACAGGAATTGAATGGTGACCAAAAGGTGACCATTTGGTGACCACGCATTTTTTTAAGAATTTTAATTTCACACCCACTTGTTTTTGGTCACTTTAGTAAAAATAAATAAACTTCACTGTTTTACTAATTAAGACTCAGCCGCCTGTGTGGCGGTGAATTGTTTAATTGTTTCATGTTGTGTTTTCCTATTTTTCTAAGCCGCCTATGTGGCGGTGAATAATTACTCGGCATACACGGTCGCAACGTCACGTTTCTAAGCCGCCTATGTGGCGGTGAATTTTGTTGATTTTATTGGGGTATACCCCCTATGTTTCTAAGCCGCCTATGTGGCGGTGAATTCGAGTGGATTGGACAAACCTAGAAAGTTATCTTTCTAAGCCGCCTATGTGGCGGTGAATCCATCTCGTCGATAGAGTAGGGGCAACCTTTGTTTCTAAGCCGCCTATGTGGCGGTGAATAAGCTACCGCATCCTCCCGGTAGCTTTTTTTATTTTCTAAGCCGCCTATGTGGCGGTGAATGGCATTGCGCCTGGTGCTAGTGAGCGCGAACATTTCTAAGCCGCCTATGTGGCGGTGAATGCGCTGGGGAACTTCCAAACGCTCACCATACTTTTCTAAGCCGCCTGTGTGGCGGTGAATTACCACCGACAATCAAGCCGCAACATTCACGCTTTCTAAGCCGCCTGTGTGGCGGTGAATGTACAAAAATAACTGCGTCATCGGCGTATAGCTTTCTAAGCCGCCTCTGTGGCGGTGAATTCAAACGGTCCTTTAGAGACGCCATTCATTAATTTCTAAGCCGCCTCTGTGGCGGTGAATATGCAAGTGTGATTCGCCTTGATAAGGGAATTTTTCTAAGCCGCCTCTGTGGCGGTGAATTTGACAGGTTGTTGGTGATTTGGGCTGTAAGTTTTTCTAAGCCGCCTCTGTGGCGGTGAATTTAACGCTCGTAAAGCCCAAAAACTAACCAATTTTCTAAGCCGCCTCTGTGGCGGTGAATACTTTTCGCATAAGTCCACCATTAAATAAGGTTTTCTAAGCCGCCTATGTGGCGGTGAAGTTAAGACTGGCAACTGTCGGACATTCCCCTTATTTCTAAGCCGCTTATGTGGCGGTGAAGAAACGGTCATGGCAGCCAGTGGCGCACAGGCATTTCTAAGCCGCCTATGTGGCGGTGAAGAAGTGTTTAAGCGTGGCTGGCAAATCATTCGCTTTCTAAGCCGCCTATGTGGCGGTGAAGCGACTGAATTGCTTGTGCCTTTTGACTTTAGCTTTCTAAGCCGCCTATGTGGCGGTGAAGAGTGGCTCGGTGTTTAATGGTAGTTATTTTGTTTTCTAAGCCGCCTATGTGGCGGTGAAGTGTTGGGTGGTGTTGGGCAGTTAGATGCTAGATTTCTAAGCCGCCTATGTGGCGGTGAAGACCGTGTTGGTTGTTTCCCTTGTTTGGCGGGTTTTCTAAGCCGCTTTTTGCATGACGCGGCAGTATTGTAGGTAGTAGATATTGGCACGTTTGGAGTGCAGGATGGTCTTTAAGTCAGAAGACGTAAAGCTATTGTCGGTATAGGGATTGGCGTTTGACATGATAGAGATGACATAAGTTGATTTTTCTTTAGTCTGTCAAACCATGTTCATGAATGCAATAGGGTATTTATAGTAAAACGACAAATAGTGACGTTTAGAAAAATTTAATCTTATAACTTATATTGAGGTGTTTATTTAGTCAATTGTTAAAATTTGGTTGTTATGGATTTTAATTATCAAAAAAATCTTGATTTAAGAGTTATCAATATTATAAGAGTTATAGATAATTCACTATATCGCCATATCACTGCATTTCAGCGTTTAAATGTGTACAGATTGCTACCTTAATCTGTACACATTATTGGAATGAGTTGTACAGATTCTTACCCTTACCTGTACAGATTCTTACCTTTAATGTACAAATTCTTGGTTAAGACAAAATTTTCAACCATCAAGGATTTTTGTTATGCTTCTGTAAGTCATGTACATTAAGGTACATTATATTTTGAGCGAAATTTTTAGCGTTTTTATAATTTAACCAATTTTATTGTGTTGAGTAAAAACGTGTCTGAGCTAAACTTTTATGACAGAGGTAATAGCCAAATTATGATAACCAAATCCAATACTTTAATTGAGGCAGGTTATGATTTGACTTTTGCCGAACATGATTTGATGACGCTTGCAGTCAATAAACTGCACAAAGAAAAAACAGGTGGTAAACAGGTGATGATTAGTGCTAAAGAGTTTGCGGCGGCTAATAATGTGAGTGATAACTATGCGTACCAAACTCTCAAAGAAGCTGCGAATACCTTAGGCAATAAGAAACTTAAATTTACCCTATATCTTGACTTAACTCGTCACACTGAAAAAGAAGAAGATAGGCTAACTGTCATCAAGCCAAATCATTCTCATTTTACGACGTTACGAGCCGAATACAATTGGCTACAGGGAATTTCTTATCAAGACCAACTTGGCTATATTATTCTGCACTTTTCTGACCCATTAGCATTTTTGATTGAAAGAACCAATGAGGCCTACACAAAATATGATTATGTTAAAACCATTGAATTTACAGGCTGTAGCAGTAAACGTCTATATGAATTAGTAAAAAAATGGCAAGATATCAGAAAAGTCCCTGCCATGAGCGTGTTTGAATGGAAAGAATTTTTCGGTGTGGTAGACAAATATCCACAAATTTCAGAATTTAAGCGCCGTGTACTTGAACCTGCTATTGAACAAATCAATAAACAAGGCGAGTTCAAATTAACACTTAGAACCACAAAAACGGGACGGAGTATTAGCCACTTTGAAATCGCCATTAAGTCTGTCAAATCAAAATTTGAATCAGCCAATAGTGGTGCAACCGCTTCAATTCAGCAGATTAAAACGCTTACACCCATTCAAGCTAATAAATTTGCTAAATTACTAGCCAATGACAATAACTTTGGGGGTAAATTTGCTCGTTCGGGTGAATCTATGAATGAGTTTATCAATCGCTTATCTAATGAACTACAAAAAGATGCTAAAAAAATCGCTGATTACTTACCTTTCCTAAAAAAATGTGGCTTTAAGTTTTAACGCTCTAAATCTATCAGCCTCATTAGTAACTACCAAAAAAATAATAGCCTATTCATAAATTACTAAAAATAAATTCACTATCTGACTTATTCAACAATTTAACTACCTGTTTTATTAGGTTCATATTGGAACAAATCTCCCACCTGTACATCAAGTGCTTCGCATATTTTATCAATCGTTTCAAAATCAATTCGTGTGGTTTGATCGTTATAAATCTTGTGCATCGTTGATTTACTGATGTCTGTCATTCGAATTAAATCAGCCACTTTCAAACGTCTTTCTGCCAAAAGTACCGGTAAATTACTTTTTATCATATAAAAAACCTTAATTGACTTAAAAAGTACTTGCATTGAACTATATTTTGCATTAGAGTACTTGTATCGAACAACAAAATAGTTTTATAAAACAATTTTGTTATTCGATATATAATAAATTTCATTTCTTAAGAGGTTATTATGACACAAACATATCTGACAACAGAAGAGCTTTCTGAACGCATTAAGTATACGCCACGCACAATTCGTGTGACCCTTAAGGATAATGTGCTCATTGAAGGAGTGCATTATATTCGTCCATTTGGTGGTCGTAAAATCTTATATATATGGGAACAAATTGAAAAAGATATGCGTAACACCTTGTTGGGTACCATTAATGCAATGGCTTTACAATAAAACGGGAGAAAATAAATGGCTTCAATTAGAAAGCGCTACGATAAACTTGTTGTTGATTTTCGCTTTTTGAATAAACGCTGTCGAGAAACAACCAACCTAATCGACACGCCCGAAAATCGAAAAAAACTGGAAAAAATCATCCAAAAAATGGAAGCAGAAATCACTCTCGGACTATTTGATTATCTCAAATACTTCCCAAAAAGTGAGAAAGGCATTGAACTGATGGCAGTCAAAGAGCGTGTGCAAAGTTTTCAATCTGACACACCCGTATTTAAAGACTTTGCTGAAACTTGGTTTGAAGAAAAGCAAATTGAATGGCGAGCAAGCTACATCGGCAAAATCAAAGATATTTTGGATAAGTATCTGGTGCCACATTTTGGCAAACGCAGTGTTATAGCTATCACAAGGGCAGATGTGTTAGCGTTCCGTACATCCCTCGCCAAAGTGACCTACGGAACAGCTAACAAGCATCTGTCAGCAGCCAGAATTAATTCGATAATGACCACTTTGCGTATGATACTGCAAGAAGCGGCAAAACGCTATAAATTTGAAAATCCTTATGAGGATATCAAGGTTTTAAAACTTGATAAGCCTGATATTGAGCCATTCACCATTGATGAGGTTTGGAAATTTATCAATGGCGTGCGTAAAGACTATAAAAACTATTACACCGTAAGGTTTTTCACCGGCATGCGAACCAGCGAAATTGATGGACTAACGTGGGAGCATGTGGATTTTGACCGCCGTGAAATCCGTGTTCGCCAAGCGTATGTTAAAGGCGTAATTGGTAAGCCCAAAACCCAAGAATCTAATCGAGATATTGCTATGTCACCTTGGGTTTATGAAGCGCTACAAGCGCAGTACAAAGTCACACATGGTCGCTCAAAATTTGTGTTTTGCAATCGAGAAGGAGAGCCACTCGATTATCACAATGTCAATCGTAAAGTGTGGCATCCCACGCTTCGACTGTTAGGGTTAAAAGCCCGTAATGCCTACCAAACCCGCCATACGGCTGCAACGCTATGGCTTGCGGCAGGGGAGGCGCCAGAATGGATCGCAAGGCAGATGGGTCACGCCAATACTACCATGTTGTTTAAAGTTTATAGCCGCTATGTACCGAATATGACACGCCGTGATGGCAGTGCCTTTGAAGCTTTGATAGCAAGTAGTCAAAATAAAGAGAAAGGAGAATAGTCGTGTTGGTTATTGATTATGAAAAATTGCGTCAAACGATTAAACCGCATAATAATTTGAATTTTGTCAGCCAAACTGCCTGTGATTTGGCAAGAAAGTTGATTACTGAGTATGGTATTGCTAATGACGATAAGCTGTCTGAATGGCTCAATGAACAAAAATACAAATCACATAAAGCGCTAATGGTTTGGGTACAGCAACAGTTGCCATTAATTGATAGTGATGAAACGGATTTTGAAAGATATCGTCAGATTCGTCGACTATTTTACGCCAATTTTTCAGAGTTTATAGAAGAGGTTCATTAAAATGCGTGTACGATTACTGACAAATAATATGCTAAATGGCTATTCATTAAAAATGTGCCAGGATTATTGGCAACCTTTTAATTATCCAAGCCAACATCCATTTTCGCTTGAATGGCATATTAAACATATATGCCATCATTATGATGTCACTTCTGAAGAGCTTATCACGAGACTATCGATGGTAAAAGCTTTCGATTCTTATATCCGTTGTGACACATGCGGGAAAATGTATGAGTTAAATAATCCATGTAAACTACCTAATCCAAATGATTTTATGAGCTGGCAGTGTGACGACTGCAAAATATTTAAGCAAAGGGGTGTGATCAATTTACACAGTTTTTTAGTAAATATAGAAGATGATGATTGTCCATTTTAAATATGCTCTACAAAAATATCGCCTAATTAGGCGGTATTTTTTTATCTTAAAAATTAAGTCATTGTTTCAACTTTTTTAAGTGAACCCAACGAAGTCTGCTTTTTTAAAAAATGATTTTCAGTCTAGCTTATCAATCAAATAGCGCAAAACAAAACGACATAAGATGTCGCAGCGAATACACCCACTTATTCCCAAAACCTTACATTTTGTTAGAATAAACTAAAATGTTGTTTAAAAATTTTTAATCTAACAAGACTATGACTATTAAATTATCAAATCCGACACTGATATACCTACAAAAACTAACTTCGAATCATGCAGACGAACTAAAGCAATGGTATGACATTCAATGTCAAATTTTTCAAAAAATGGATGACTTGCAATTGGAGGTGGAAATCAATCGAGCCATCCAGAAGCCAATATTCCTGCAAAAATCGGCTAATCAAAACACTTTTTTAAATAACCTTCCTATCTTATTCGCTATTTTGAACAATTACTTTGCTAGCTCGCAGTTGGTTCGTCCATTAACTGTTTTAACTTTTGATGATGAGCAGCTAGATGCAGGGATGATCTTTTTTGAAACCATCGAACTTATCGCTCGGCAGAAAAAATTGCTCAATGTTGATGATGAATTTGAACGACTTAGACGGCAGATTGCATCTCTATTAACCAAAGAACAGTGGCAATCAATTGTTGGTCATCCTAAGAACCTGTTCACGATTAAAAAATATGCTAGGATAAGCTACATAATCAATTAATAACCGAATCAATCACCATGAGAAAAGCCTATCCAAGCGACATTAGCCGAAAACAATTTGAGCACATACTACCTATTTTAGAAAGTGCAAGGAAGAAGACCAAACCAAGAACGGTTGACCTTTACGACGTATTTTGTGGGTTATTGTATGTACTAAGAACAGGTTGCCAATGGCGACAGCTGCCCCATGACTTTCCCAAATGGCGCACCGTCCACGCCTACTTTCAGAAATGGAGCGAGCTTGATGAAGAAGGCAACAGCATTCTTCATCAAGCCTTAAAAAAAATTGGTCAAAAAAGCGCGAAAGAAGGACAAACGCAAGGGTAAAACCAGTTTTATCATCATCGATGCTCAAAGCGTTAAGAACACAGATACCGCTAAGTACAAAGGCTATGACGCAGGAAAGAAAGTATCAGGGATTAAGCGCCATATTGCAGTAGACAGCCAAGGCTTGCCGCATGCTATCTGTATTACCACTGCCAATATCACCGACCGTGAGGGTGCTACAACGTTACTTCGTCAACATGCTAAACGATTAAGCCGCGTAAAAAATGTGATGGTTGATGGCGGTTATCGAGGTGAGCCATTTGCTAATAGTGTTAAATCTATTTTAGGCGAAACCGTTACCACAGAAGTTGCCAAAAGAGATGAATTGCACACGTTTAAAGTCATACCAAAGCGATGGGTTGTAGAACGTTCGTTTGCTTGGCTTGAGAAAAATAGACGCTTATGGAAAAACTGTGAGCGTCATTTAAATTCGAGCCTTCAATTTACCAATCTTGCTTTCATCGCTTTGTTATTGAAAAGATTGTGAACAGGTTCTAAGCTTACCCAAAACAAATTTTATCCGCTGTTAGGTATGTCAATTGCCACCGCTTATAACGGCAAGGAAAAAAGTGATGCCAAATAATGATGATATCACAACCTCAATTGGCATCGGAGCTAACCCCAACAATGCTATCGAAAACCAAGACGGTTTGATAGCTATCAAGGCTGACCAAATCATCACAGCAATTGAAATGCTGTTTAGCGAAGAAAAATCAATTAATAAAAGTAATCATTTTCCAGATGACGATACCGTAGCTAAATTGCGGTCTAGTTTGGTTAAATTGGTTATTGAACTAAACAACTATGTCACCATTGAACATATTGACTTATCAAAACTTATTAACGAAGCATTGCTGTCACAATTGCCTGTGTTTCAGGCAACCTTTGAAGGCTTTCAAAAGAAACAACTAGATGCTTATCCGCCTTTATTACAACTGATAGTTTTGCTGCACTATTTGGAATTGGGAGAAACAACCGAAAAAAATCAGCTAAAAAAACAATGGTTGCTACTGATTTTGCTTATTGCTGTTCGGCTCAAAATCGTAGGTTTGAAGAGTTATTATAAAACCATTATTTTGCGTATCAAATTGGCAATTTTCTCCAACTCACCGAATTATCAGTGGATTTGGCAGGTACTACAATCCGAACCTCTGGATAAAATTGACTTTGAGAATACAAGCTCCGCCATTGAGCAATTCACTTCACGACTAAAGCAAACAGCTGATAACTATCTTCATCAAATGTTAATCCTCAATGATGCTAAAGTTGGAGAAAAACGTTCTCGTCAATTGCATTACATTGCCAAAGCCACTCAATTAAGCTTTTATAAGGGTAAACGGCAAAGAGCTAAAATTGAGCGTGATGATGAGCAACATGAGCAAAATCAGCAGCAAGCCATCAAAGAATTTCAAGCACTCAGAGATAGAAACAGCACGCCGTCACAATCTGCTCAAGTAGTCGTAGAACCTATTTTTCAACTACCTTTAAGCTATGATTATCGTTGGGATAAGCTACCATTTGACCGAGATTTAGAAAACACTACCCCTGATATACAGACACAATTTTTACTACCTAACATTGACAGTAATGCCCAAACCAATATTACATTTGAAGAAGCTGTCGAAAATGCTCAGCAGTTTTTAACTTATCAAGATCGTCCTAGTGCCAGTATTGCTCATAATCCGCCACTGCAATCGGTTGAGTTGACCTTACAGCAACTGTATATTTCTCGGCGAGATTTTCGTTTTAATACGGACACACATGCTTTATCACAGTGGGGATATCAAGTCTTGTTTAACCGCCTGGCTTTTGATGCGTTAGTTAGTCAAGCAAGTGAATTGTCAGTGGCTCATAAAAATGCTGCTAAATTGTTGTTACTGAGTTTTATTACGGCAATGCCTATTAAAACGTTGATTCAGCCATTATTTATAGCGACCAGTTCTTTATTTATCATCCAGAAAACCCAAGTGACACTTAGCTACCATCTGGGTATTACCCCCAGAAAAATTGAACAGTCCCATTTAGTTTTTGAAAATAATAGCGATAAAGTCAGTTTGCCATTGCCTGTCGCATTGATACATCATTTAGCCAATTCTGACAACTTGCCAAATATCGAAGCGGATATTAGCCAAAACAAAATTAATGAAATTGCTGACTATTTAAAGGTGTTACGGGAATCACTCGAACTGCCGTACTTATCCATTAACCGCATTGAGATGGCACTGGCGACCCTATTGACAAGGTATTTGGCTGGTAGTCATGGACATATTGCCGAACTAGTTTGCCGTATGCCCGCCCCTGACGCACCCGCTATGTACTATAGCAGTCATGCTAACAGTGAAATCGTCAAACACTACATTAAAGCACTACAGCAGCTTAATACGCAGAATCATTTAGTGTTTGACTATTCTAATCGGCGAACCGATGCAAATGTCGGTTCAGCATTTGCATTAACGTTAGACAGCGTGAAATCATTGCTTGAAGAAGTACAAAATTGGATTGCTAGTACCAATGATTTTGAGCCACTATTTAATCGATTAAGCTGCTATGTCTGGCTGGTGTTTTGTGTATTGACAGGCATTCGTCCTAACAATGCACTGGGTGCGGTGAGAGATATCGATTTGGAAGTTGGCTGGATAATGGTAAAAGATAAACCCAATAAGAAAGTGCAAAATCACCGCTTGATACCTTTATGCGACACGCTAATTAACCATTTGGTCATCTACCAAAAAATCCTTGCTATTTTACGCACCCAATCCCTTGATAACCCTGCTATCACAGCAAGATTACATCGAGTCACGTTTGACGATGCCGATATTACCTTGCTCAATTTACTCTCCGAAAAATTTGATAAATTACACGCCATCAAACGGGGCGATATGAATGCATTTTTACAGGATTTTATTAAGCTTGATGTTTACTGGACACGGCATTTTGTTCGCACTCAATTAGAAAAACGGCAAGTGCCGATACATCTGATAAACACCGTGATAGGGCATGAGAAAAACCAACAAGAAGCCCTTGGTAAATTTTCTTCGACCTCAAAAAAACAAGTCCATGATGTTCGCCATACCTTTGAACATATCGCTACAGACTTGGCATTAGATAACAGTATTCACTTTCTTGAACAGCAACTTCATCGATTAAAAGAAAAATAACTTACCATGATTTTAAAATTTCCCAAGCAATTTATTGCTGATTTTACGCCCATCCGTCATAGCGATAAAGCCTTTAGTAAAGCCTCGAATAATGCTTTAAGCTATTTTGCCATTCGGCAACATAGAAAATCACTGTTATTTCTCAAACTCTCATCGCTATGGCGACAACAACAGCGAGATAACGCAGGGCATCGAAAATGGGCCAAGGCAGATAAATACGTCAATCGTTTTTTTGCCAAACAAATTTTTTATCCTTGTCCTAATCCATGCTTTGCTACCTATCATTCACTTAATCAACAGTTTAGCAAAGATTTTACCCGCTTATGGCGTATCGCTATTCCTATCTCAAAATTAGGCTTTGAGCAATTCTTACTGTCTGCGCAAGGCTTTATCAATCAGTATTACAATGATAATAAAAAAACTTATCTGTCGGCATATCGCCATTTAACCCAGTTTATCACTTATCAAAATACCCAGATTATTGAAGAATATCATTATCGGGTGCCATCGCCACCGATTGACGTTGAGCCCAAGGAAAATCCCCTTAGCTATACTGATAGTTATGTCACCAATGGCAAGAAGCTGCGCAAAATCATTAAAGCTGTCCATCACCATTGGCAGACACATGATGATTTTTCTATAGAAGAAAGCTTAAGTTGGCTGATTTTTAGTGGCATTATCTACGGTGGCATTAATGATGCCACGCTGCTGCAAGCTTGGCTGACTAGCTTGCTAAAAGCTTGTCAAAAGATTGATGACTTCTTAGTGTTTGATGATTATCGATTGTTATTGAGCATACGTTACCCTTCAAAACACTATGGTAATGAATTTGAGAATGAAATGCTGTTTAATACCCAGCAAATTATGCTTGATGCGTTGAGTCTGTGCTGGCTATATCGTTATAAACAAAGTGGTCAGACACATCCTAAAGCCATTAATGTCAATGCGTTGTTATTAACAGGTCTTACGCCTATCACCAATCAATTAGGTCTTAAAAAAATCACGCTTAGTTGGCTCTTAAAAAATGCCTGTTATCATTGGGAAATGCTTGACGGCGTTGATATTGACCAAGCCTTGGTGGGTATTATGCAGGGAAGACATCGTACCACGGGACTGATAAAGGCTGATTTTGAAAACTTGTTATCTGCTAATCCAGCGTCAAAAAAATTGGATGCCAATTACGATTTGATGACACTAGCCAAGCTTGATATTCAAAGCAAAAAGCCGCTTGATGCTACAAAAGCAAGCTATAAAGAAAAGGTGAGACGATCAGACTTGGTCAAAGATATTCACAATATTTTTGATAAAGTTATGGATAAAAAATATCGTCCCCAGTTTATCGAAATACTCAATAAAAAACCAACAAAAGACGAATATATTTTATACCGATTACAATCACTGCATCATGTTGGCATCAGTTTAAGTGAACGAATTTTGATCGCGTGGATTGCTGATTTTGTGAAGCGACAATCTGCCAATTATCAGTCGATTTTGCAATACCTAAGCACCATCAGCTATGAATGGATTTATTTTACCAATTTTCAGCCCATTGACAGTTGGACGGATGAAGACTTTACTGAAACGTATGATGAAATGCTCGATTATAAAAAAAGTATATTAGGTAACCAAGATATCACCTATGCTGCTCGGCGGCTACAAAGTTTGCATAACTTTGCTGAAACAAATTTTGGGCTCACAAAAGTCACCATTGAACAAGCAGAGAGTAAGCTAAAGGTAAGAGCTCAACTGCTCTCAGTCCACCAGTATTTGGCTTTCTTAGAGCAATTGACCCTGAATACCCAAGGACTTGATGGCATGATGGTTCGGGTGTTTTATATTCTCGCTTTCAGAACAGGTATGCGAAAAAAGGAACTGCTTGGGCTAAAGTTTTTGGATGTTGAATTGCTATCTTCGCCGCATCCTTCGTTGCTGATTCGTCCCAATGAACATCGCTCTATCAAAACTGAGGGTTCAATTCGGCGGGTGCCGATTTTTGCGGTTTTGACCCAAGATGAACTCAATTTTGTGAGTGATTTTTTTAAGCTGAGTAAACCCGATAAATTGAATCAGTTAATTTTTGTTTTTGCTGATAGCATGCAAGGCATTGGCGATTCTTTACCCAACAATCTGCTAGAGCAAGTGTTGGCAGACATTGGGGCAACGCAAGAAATTACGCTTCACGGATTACGACATTGCACCGCCACCAATTTGGCATTATCACTTAATGCCACCCCAACGCTCGCTAGATTATTAACGCAGCAGACAGATGAACAGCGACAACGTCTGCATAGCGAATTATTAGGGGTCCATGATGCTCAAGACAAGTGGCATGCGATTGCCAGTTTTGTTGGGCATATCAGCCCACAACGCACTTTTCAGTATTATATTCATACGGCTATGTTGATGGCGACAGATAAAATTACCCAGGCGGAAATCATAATTCCTTTAGCCACTTTCAAAAACATCACAGGTTTTGATAGGCGTAAACTGGGCAAAAATGGCTATCAATTTGAGGGTGATAGTGTGAATTTAAAAACTCTGCAACCTTTGCTCAATCGTTTAATATTGGACAAGCGAAAAGCTATCAAAGATAGTTGGCAGCGAGTAGGGGAGCAACAACTGTTGCCCATGTTGGGTTCAATGTTTGATGACAAAGATGATATCGCGAATCAAGACTTTTTGACCTTTGCTTTTCATCAATATAGCGTCAATCAGGTATTAACTTTACTTGCCAAAGCCGATGTGATTTATAAGCAAGATTTGGATGCAAACTTTAGCCAAATTATCCAGCAAAGTTCTATTGATGATGGTATTGCTCAACATCTAATAGCTAGAGCAAAAATAATAGCAAATTTAAAAACAAGAAAAAAACAACCGCGTTTTACTATTGAGCCAAACCAATTATCACCAATAGCGGTTTTTCACGATGATGAAAAAAGTTGCGCCAAGCACTGATGCTAAATTTGCGTCAATTGGTTACCCAGAAGGATTTAGGCTATCAAAAGTTACTGACAATGGGAATTCAAAAACTCAGCACCAGACAGCCTGCCTTACCACTGTCTTATGCAGAATTGGTTGAATTTTTACCCATTGCCTTAACATTACTGCCCGCTGAGAAATGGCTTATCAAGTATCAAAAATCCGATAGTGTGATTTATAGTAAGTTAACCACGCTACTTCAGAGCTATCACGAGCAAAATGAAGAACCTAAATTCCATCTTGTTCCAAGTAAAACATCTTTTGATTATGAAATCGGGATTGCCCGTAAGCAATCCGTTGGCAATAATTCGACTTGGCAGTTTTCGTCACTGTTGCGGTTTACCGTGCATTACCTGTTTTTGTTTAGTACGGATACTAACTAACGCTAACACTCATTGATAATAAGCTAACGCATTTTTAAGCCTTTCGATAACATTTTCCCGTAGTGGTTTTGGCTAAATAACTTCTGACATATGCGACATACTTACTAGCCAGTCTTCAAGCTGTAGGGTATTCATAACCGTTGCAGTTAACAATAGATTGTTAGCATCAGCCTTTTGCTCTTTAATTGCTTCAAAGGCAACTTTACTTTTAAATTCAGCATTATGACGCTTACGAACTTTTGTCATTAGATAGACCTCTTTTCTAAAGGTTATTCTATCTTATTTACTGAAGTTACGCAGACCAATAGTATTTTGTGGTTCTAAATCACTTAAAAGTACAATATCTTGTGGTCAAAATTTTAAAAAATAGCCTTTTGCGTAACTTCAGTTATTTACTACGATTTTTTGGTCTAGTTTTCTGGGAGTATTATACCTTTTGAAACGCCTGTTTTAAGCATTTTATTTGATGGAATTTCATATGAGAATATTCTATGATTGCCACTGCTACTTAAACGCATAATTGAACCATTATGATTCCAGTACGAGTCAGCAAAGGCATTACATGCAAATAAAACACTCAAACTACAAATTAAAAAATTTTTCATTTTGATATCCATGATTTATAAGCCAAGATTTATTATATTAGCTATATGTTTGTTGTATCAAATTAATCGGAAATTTAATTAAAGATTTAGGATGAATAATGAAAAACTTAAAATCCTTACTCGGTATTATTACTATTTGTTTGGCTGCAAGCATACCAAGTATTGTTTTAATTAAATCATCGCACATTATCTTGGGTGTAAAAAAAGATTAATATTGGATATAAGAGAGGAAAATCGCATGAAATTTGTCGCAAAAACCCTGGTTTTAGCAGCCCTTGCCATTGGTGTTAACCAAATCGCCAATGCTGATATCACTATTTATGCTGCTGCCAGCATGACCAATGCCATTAACGATATCAATAAACTCTATACAGAACAATACAAAACCAAAGTAAAAACCTCTTATGCTGCCTCCTCAACCCTTGCCAAACAAATCGAACAAGGGGCAGGGGCAGATATATTTATCTCAGCAGATACCGCTTGGATGGATTATTTAAGCAAAAAAAATAAAATCATCGGTGGCACTTACAAAAATATTTTAGGCAACCGTTTGGTTTTAATCACACCAAAATCAAAACCTATTACCACACCAATTAGAATGGAAAAATCCTTTAATATGGGTGGAGCATTCACGGGCAAATGGTGTACAGGTAATACCTCAAGTGTACCAGTCGGCAAATATGCGAAACAAGCCATGACCAATCTTGGCTGGTGGGATACGCTCAAACCACGTCTCGTTGAAACCGAAGACGTACGTGCGGCGTTAAACTTTGTTAATCGTGGGGAATGTCAGCTTGGTGTCGTGTATGCAACCGATGCAGCGGTGGCCAAAAATGTACAAATTATTGGTGTGTTCCCACTGACTACGCATACACCGATTGTTTATCCTATTGCTATGGTTAAGAAAAACGCGGAGGCACAGCGCTATTACCAGTTCTTACAATCTGCTCCTGCCAAAGCGATTTATAAAAAATATGGCTTTAATGGGCTGCAATAAGCAATCAAATAACTATGTTAGCCCCCAATTTGACGCCAGAAGAAATTGAAGTGATTAAGCTATCTTGCCAAGTGGCAAGTTTTAGCCTGCTGATTAACCTTGTCCCTGCCATTGGCATGGGGTGGTTGCTCGCTCGTAAGGATTTTTGGGGTAAATCGTTATTTGAAACTTTGGTATTTTTACCGCTTGTATTGCCGCCAGTTGTACCAGGGTATATCTTGCTTGTGCTATTTGGCAATGAAGGCTTAATTGGCAAATACCTAACAAGAATGGGTTTTGAGCTTGCTTTTAACTGGAAAGGTGCGGTCTTGGCATCGGCAGTTATGGGTTTTCCACTCATGGTACAGTCAGTTCGTTTGGCAATTGAGTTGGTCGATAAACGCCTAGAAATAACTGCCATGACACTGGGTGCAAGTCGTTTGCGGACGTTTTTCCAAGTGACCTTACCGCTGTCGGGTGCGGGGATTGTGATCGGGGCTATTTTATCGTTTTGTCGCAGTTTGGGGGAATTTGGGGCGACCATTACTTTTGTCGGTAATATTGAGGGCGAAACTCGGACACTACCGCTTGCTATTTACAGTCTATTACAACAGCCTGATAGTGATTCCCAAATTATGCGCTTGTTGGTCTTATCGGTTGGTATTGCATTTATGGCATTGTGGTTGTCGCAATGGTATGGGCGTTATAGGAAACGCAAACTGGCTTAGCTTTTCACCTTACAATAAATTCTACCTTAAACGAATATTATTATGACAAATATTACCCAACCGCTTGTTTTTGATTGTGATTTTTTACTAAGCTTGGGTAAATTTCAGTTGTTAGCAAACCTACAATCAACCAAGCAAGTTATGGGATTATTTGGTGTGTCGGGTTCGGGTAAAACCAGTATTTTGCACAGTATCGCGGGAATTAATACACCCAAACAGGGTAAAATCATCATCAATGGTCAGACATGGTTTGACAGCCAAAAGAAAATCAATCTATCGACTCAGCAACGACGAGTGGGTTTGGTGTTCCAAGATGCTCAAATTTTTCCCCACAAATCTGTCATGGAAAATTTATTGTTCGGCTATCGTAATATCTCACCAGAAAATCGGCGGTTTCAAATTGATGAAATTATCGACTTGTTAAAACTTGAGCATTTGACTCATCGAATGCCAACCAAGCTATCAGGTGGTGAAAAACAGCGAGTAGCTTTGGGGCGGGCT
>Ga0224737_10010_pt1 | contig 18077 bp, 18 predicted proteins | sample LIM_B_Water_Pos_FD_161632 | JGI IMG/M metagenome (GOLD analysis project Ga0224737, IMG submission 161632) | Enriched cells from gastrointestinal tract of the lab mouse from Pacific Northwest National Laboratory (PNNL), Richland, Washington... | ecosystem: Host-associated > Mammals > Digestive... | reverse complement strand
ATGCACTCAATCTCAACATTGTCACCAGAATTGAATGCCCACAATGATCCATCATTATCAATCTCTTCCATCTCTCCATCATCACCTATTTGCATCATTTGATAGCCATCCTGGGATGCAGATGAGTTGTTCATGGAACTTTCTGAAAATTGGATCAGTCCATTTTCTGTATCTGTGAGTGTAACAGTATAGCTTCCATCAGAATTACTCTCAACAGCATGTGAAACATTTACAATTCCAGCAGGTATGCACATTAATGTTGCAAGCAATGCAGAGGTAGCCTTTTTCAAAAACTTAATCATCAATTTAATCTCCTTTCATATTTTTTTAGTCTTTTCAATTGTTGTATCTCAATGAATATGTAACTTTTTTCTTTGAAGGGAGGGTGGAGCAGTGGAAATAATCAAAAAAAACAGTTCCCTGCTTGAACAGAGAACAGTTTTTTAATAATACCAATTATATGTGCCTCCTGCATGTGTTTCTTTGTAAACCTTATATACGCTCTCACTATGCTCATTCATTCTGAGCATATTTCCAGACATGATAGCTGCACATGTATTACATACAAAATAAACCCCTTTCTTTTCCCCAGATGTTTTTACTTTGATAGTTTTAGTCTTTCCATAGATAATTTTTCCATGTTTTCCCTTTATATAAGCTCTGACTTTAATTGTGTGATTTCCACCAGGAGTCAAGCCTTTTATGGTATATGTGGTATTTTTAGTGGTCTTAGCATAAACAAGGGGAGTCCTCAAACCTTTTATTTTCTTCTGATAAATTAAGATTTGATAGCCTATGGCTCCCTTAACCTTATTGAATTTGATCTTGATAGAGCTGTCATTTCTATACCCATCCCATTTGCAACTTGTTTTCACCTTCTTCAAACCCTTAACCTGCCCTGGCTTTTTTACCTTGGCAGATTTAACAGCCTTGGTGTCCTTAGCAATCTGGGTGTTATTGAAGAGATTTGACTGTTTGTTCACCACACCATCTGGCTCTGCCTTTGGGAACTTGCAGAATTCAGCAGTGACTACACAAGCCATCAGCAGTGTCAATGTCAATGCCATTGCAATGATTGGTTTTCTTGTTCTTGTTTTGTTTTTCTTCATGTTCTTGTCCTCCTTTTTTTGACAGGATTTTACCTATCTCTATTTTTCTATATTATCTATTTTAAACTTATTGTTGAAATTTATCAACAATAAGAGAAATTAAAAAAATTTTGGGACTAAAAAAGGAGGAGAACAGGTTGAGTCCTCCTTCTTTTTCCTTTTTATATTCTTTTTTAATATGGGGAAGAGAAGGAAAGAAATTTTGAAGGAAGGGAGAGGAAGATAGTTGCTGCTGCATGGTGGGGAATAGAAGGATGGGAAGAATTTTTCTTTTACTTCCTTGTTCCATTCCCTGATTCTGGGAATGAATCTTTTCAGAATCTTCTATATTTAAACATGAAAGAAGTAAATGTATGGGAGAAAATCATGGAATACAGTATGAATTGCCCAGAGGGATTGACAATATAGGATATATCCTATATAATAATTATGAAAGACAAAGGAGGAAGAATAGGGATGCCTGTTATATCAAGATTTGATGGAATTGTAATAAAAATGTATCTGAGGCAGAAAGAGCATAACCCACCACATGTCCATGCCATTTATGGAGAATATATTGGCATGTTTTCTTTGGCAGATGGTGAAATGTTTGAAGGGGACCTTCCAGCCAGGGAGCAGAAAGCAGTGCAGGCATTTGTTGCCAGATATGGGAAGGAATTATTGGAAATGTGGGAAACACAGCAGTTTAAGAAGCTGGCCCCAATCAAATGAAAGAAAGAAGGTGCAGGATATGACACATAGGATTAAGTCTGTACATCCACTGGAAGATTTCACATTGCTGGCAGTTTTCCAAAATGGCATAGAAAAGAAGTATGACATACACTGCCTGTATCCAATATTCCCACAGTTCAGGAAATTTGAAACATCAGCAGGGCTGTTTGAGCAGGTGAAGGTTGATGTGGGTGGATATGGCATTTCCTGGGATGATGAGCTTGACTTGGATGCTGAGGATATTTGGGAAAATGGGACAGAAACAGGGAACAGGCAGGAAATTGGCAGTGCAGGCATGCTGGCTGAAAGCCTTGCTGCTGCAAGGGATATTGTTGGCATGACACAAAAACAGTTATCAGAGGCAACAGGCATATATCAGGCAGATATAAGCAAAATAGAGAGGGCTGCTGCAAACCCATCATTGAATACATTGAAAAGGCTTGCTGATGGCATGGGGATGGATTTAAAAATTGAGTTTGCCCCTAAAAATTAGAATGTTTTGCAGAAAAGAGCTATGCCATTGGTTAGGCATGGCTTTTTTTATGGCTATAAATCAGAAGTTTTTAGGCAATAAAAAAAGAGAATTCCTTCCCCCTTCTTTTTCTGTTCTTTTTCAATTTCTTTTCAGTTTTAAGAGCTATGCCAAATTCTATTTGTATCAAACCTGGCTGTCTGGGAACCCTTTTTCACTGCATTTTCTGCTGAGCTAAAGTGCTGCTTGGAGTAAAACAGCATTTCATACTCTGCACCATTCAGTGTTGCACCACCTATTTTTGGCACATCCTCACCACTTTTTTTGAACATATAAAGGTATATTGGGTCTACTGCATCCTTTACTTCTGCCTCATAGTCAATCCTGATGGCAGCATTTCTTGATTGCCCTCCAGCCTTTCTGGTTACAAAACCAAGAACTATATAGCCAGTTGCTTTCCCCCTCTCTGGTTTATTGTCCTGCCTGTCAAGAACCCTGACATAGATTTTCCCATCTTTTTCACCCATACCTGCTGGTATATCAACAGAATCACCATAATCATATCCAAAGCCTTCAAGTGGTGCATGGACATGGGCACAGGCTGCACCAACATCACCAATCTGTTTTAAGAAAGCAGCAAACTCAACTGCATCAGATGTTTGTGCAAAATGGACAGTGAATGGGTTGTTCATGGCAACAGAATTATACCATGTGGTATCTGTGTTATTTAAAAGTGCAGCTATGAAATTTGAAGCATCTGTTCCATCACTGGTTCCACCACCACTCCAACTTATCCAAACATTTTCCATGTTGCTGTTAGCACCAGTATCAAATGTGTATGTAAGACCAACTGGAATAATCCCACCCCATCCTTCTGTTGGAACATCATCAAGACTATCAACTTTTACACTTGTTCTGGAAGGCATTCCAGCACCTGAACTAAGGCCTAGTGCTGCTTCTGATTTTTCCATGAACTCCAAAAGTTCATCAGACAAAGCATTCTCATCTTCAGTAACTTCAATAGAATTAACAGATGCAGGGGATACAGCAACTACTAACTCACCTGTTTCTGGATTATATGCATAAGCATCCTTTTTCATAGGGAACCCATTAACAACAACATTCAAATTTTCTGCATCCATGCCTTTTTCAACATTGATAGAAGTCTGCAAGGAGAAAATCTCCTGGCTATAGGAAGAAAGCTCCACTTGTTCTTTATCCTCATCCACTGAAATTGTGTGAAGCTCAGATGTCATAGACTCATCATCACTCCTGCTGATTTTGTTGAAAACCTGCATGAACTGGATTTGTAAATATAGGAAAATATCTTTTCCTTCCTCACCCATGTACAAATCTTTTGGGATATACAGCAAACCAGTTTCTTCATCATAAATACATCCCTCCACCAACTCACCATTATTATTGTTTACAGCAATAGCATAATCCTGCACTATATAAGCTGTGTCTTTTATCATGGTGTTTGCATATGCCACATAATAATCATTTTCTTTCCCAAAATCATACACTATGACACAGGAATCAAGCTGTGAAACAAACTTCTGTGCATTCTTTTCAATATCTTTGTCACCAGTCTCTATACTCCCCATAATACTGTCTATAGTGTCATCTTCTTCAACATAAGCACCATCAAAGATTGAGTTTTTAACAACAAGTATATTTGCAAGTGAAATCTTATCACCAACAGTGGCATATTTTTCATCCAAGTTGCTTTTAATATAACTTTCTGTGATTACATCTGCCACAACCTCCTCTACTTCCTCTTTGCTGATGTCCATATCTTCTACAATGTCATGGTATTCAATCTCATCAGAGGATTTTGATTTTTCCCCATCCTTGATATTGATAGTTGCAGTGGCAGAAAAAACTGCTTCCACAGATATATTTTTCTCTGGCATCTCAAAGGAAAAAACATTATCTACTGTATCTGTCTGAGAAAGTGTTTTACCAGTCTCAGAGTCTTTTAAAGAGAGTGTTTCCACATAATACCCATCATCAGGAATGCACTCAATCTCAACATTGTCACCAGAATTGAATGCCCACAATGATCCATCATTATCAATCTCTTCCATCTCTCCATCATCACCTATTTGCATCATTTGATAGCCATCCTGGGATGCAGATGAGTTGTTCATGGAACTTTCTGAAAATTGGATCAGTCCATTCTCTGTATCAGTTAATGTCACTGTATAATTGCCATCAGGGTTACTCTCAACAGCATGTGTGACATTCACAATTCCAGTAGGTATGCACATCATGGATGCAAGCAATGCAGAAGTTACCTTCTTAATGAATTTAAACATTATATTTAATCTCCTTTCTCATTTTTTATTTTAGAAGTTTCATTGATCCATACAAATATGAAATTTTTTGGTGAGGAGGTGTGTAAGATAATTAAAAAAAACAGTCTTGGACTTGTCATCCAAGGACTGTTTTTTTTCAAGAGTACTGTATAAATATAAAGGTGAGCATCTTTTATTTCACAGAATCTATTGACAGAAAAGGAAGGATATGGGAAGGTGTAAGAGAAAGAAGAAGTATTTTTTCAGAAAAAGTGTAGAGTGTTTGTTTACTATACCAGTTATGATGCATGTGTATTTCAGGGTATACTTTGTTTCATTTTTTATTTTAGAAGTTTAGTAGTGTAGAGTGTAGGTGCATGCATTTCAGGGTATACTTTGTTAAGGTAAAGAGAAACCCTTATAACTTTGAGGTTATAAGGGTTTTCTTTTTTTATCAACACTATTCTTTACCAGGAAAATCTTTAGAAATTATTCCTTTTCAGATTCCTGCTTATATCAGGCTCACATATGATATACTTTGCAGTCTGAGGGATGACATTCCTTACAAAATTCAGTGCATGCTTATCCATTGTTTCATCAAGGATATTCCTGTTTTTGGCAGAATGAGACAGTCCTGGTGGTTTTCCTCCAGCCTGTAATAAATCCACTGCCAAAAACCTTGCCATCCTGCCAAATCCAAAATTTTTGGCATTCCACAGATACCCCCACAAATGCCCTATTTATAGGCTTCCTGGCAATCTTACAACTGTAATATGCCAAAAATCTCTTTCAATATGCCAAAAACATTCCCCTATTTTGCCAAAAATTTAATTTTTGGCATTCTCCATATAATCCCTGAATCCCTTTATTTCTGGGCATTTCAGCCATTTCAATCATTAGGCATCTGCCAAAAATCCTGCCAAAAATATCCCCATTCTGCCAAAAACTAAATTTTTGGCACTCCCTCCCTGTTTTTGGCACTTCCCAGATCACCTCTATCAACTGAAATCCCTCCCTCTCTCCTATCTTCTTTCCTCCAGATTTTCCCTCCCCAAAAACTGCCAAAAATCTTGCCAAAAATTCCTCCATTCTGCCAAAAACTAAATTTTTGGCAGTTCCACAACAATTTTTAGTGCAAAATCTCCAATATTCCAATCTACTCTATCCATATTTTTATTCATATCCAATAAATTCCATCTGCCAAAAACACCATTTTCAAAAAATACTATGTCATGGCAGAAGCTCTATATCCCCATGGCAGATTTTATCCTATCCTCCCTCTCTTCTTCTCCTCTCTTCTTCCTCCCTCTTTTTTTCCCAGAATAATATCATAAAACTCCCTATCCTCCCTCACCACATCACCCCCCATATTTCCTCCTCTTTCCTCTCTCTTTTTTTCTCTCCAAAAACAGAATCAATCCCCAGAACCCACAGTCTTTCTAATAGACTGGAAGAAAGAAAAAAAGAAAAAGAAGAATATCTGCCTTGCCTTGAGCATGAGATTTCTAAGGCAGGCTTAGGGGAATGGAAAGAAAGGAAAAAGGAAGAAAGAAAGGAAGAAAAAAGACTCTTTTCCATCCCCAGAATGGTGTCCTTCCTCTCTCCAGGGAAAAGAAAGAAATCCCCAGAACCCCAGTGTTTCCAAGGGATAAGGAGGAAAGAAAAGGGAAAAGGAAGAAGAAAGGGATGGCTTTAGGATAAGATTTTTAAGAGGGATTCAGGGGAAAAAGGATGGAGGAAAGCTCTTTTTCAGTCCTTCAGAGACTGTTTTTCTCTCCAGAAAAAGAAAGAAATCCAGTGTCCAGTGGTTTCAAGGGAAGGAGAAGGGAAAGAAGGAAGAGAAAAAAGATGAGGTGCTTAGCTTGGAGGATGGGATTTTTAGGGGGAGGTTAGAGGAAGGGAAGGAAGAAAAGAAAGAAGAAGACCTTGCAAGATGGGTGTCTCACAAGGTCTTCTGTTTACTCTTTTATTCTGCTTTTTGTAATCCTGTCAGGATAAATTATAATCTGCCAGCAGGATATGGAGCTTCTGCTGTGACAAGAATGGTTTTCGCCTATCTTTGTGATATAGCCGCCTGTGCAGCAGCCAATCTTGCAATTGGTACACGGAATGGAGAACAGGAAACATAATCCAGGCCAATCTTATGGCAGAATTCTACGGAAGAAGGATCTCCGCCATGCTCGCCGCAGATTCCGATATGAAGATTTGGATTTACTGGTTTTCCTAATTTAATTGCTGTCTCCATTAACTTACCAACGCCAGTCTGGTCAAGTTTTGCAAATGGATCATTCTCAAAAATCTTAGCATCATAGTATGCCTCTAAGAATTTACCAGAGTCATCACGAGAGAAACCAAAGGTCATCTGTGTCAAGTCGTTGGTACCGAAGCAGAAGAAATCAGCTTCTTTTGCAATTTCATCTGCAGTAAGGGCAGCCCTTGGAATCTCAATCATTGTACCTACTTCATATTCTAATTCAATACCAGCAGCAGCGATTTCTGCATCAGCAGTCTCTACTACTACTTTCTTTACATATTTTAACTCTTTGATATCACCAATCAACGGAATCATAATTTCGGGTTTCAAATTCCAGTCTGTATGAGCTTTCTTTACATTGATTGCTGCACGAATCACTGCACTTGTCTGCATTTTTGCAATTTCTGGATAGGTAACTGCAAGACGGCATCCACGGTGTCCCATCATTGGGTTAAATTCATGTAAAGAATCAATTAAAGCCTTAATATCTTCTACTGATTTACCCTGAGCATCTGCCAGTTTCTTAATGTCTTCTTCTTCAGTAGGAACGAACTCATGCAATGGAGGATCCAGGAAACGGATGGTAACAGGGTTGCCTTCCAAAGCTTCGTATAATTTTTCAAAGTCTCCCTGCTGATACGGAAGAATCTTATCCAGAGCAGCTTCTCTTTCTTCTACAGTATCTGCACAAATCATTTCACGGAATGCAGCAATTCTGTCCTCCTCAAAGAACATATGCTCAGTACGGCAAAGTCCAATACCTTCTGCACCCAACTCACGTGCTTTCTTAGCATCAGCAGGTGTATCTGCATTGGTACGAACCTTTAAGGTTCTGTATTTATCAGCCCATGCCATAATTCTTCCGAATTCGCCTGCGATCGTTGCGTCAACAGTAGGAATCAGACCATCATAAATGTTACCTGTAGTACCATCAATTGAGATCGGATCTCCTTCATGGTATTCTTTGCCTGCTAAGGTGAATTTCTTATTTTCTTCATCCATAGCAATGTCTCCACATCCAGATACACAACAGGTTCCCATACCACGTGCAACAACGGCTGCATGGCTGGTCATACCTCCACGAACAGTCAGAATACCCTGAGCAGCTTTCATTCCTGTGATATCTTCTGGAGAAGTTTCAAGACGTACTAATACAACCTTTTCACCCTTTTCTGCCCATGCCACAGCATCATCAGCAGAGAACACAACTTTACCACATGCTGCTCCTGGAGAAGCGCCAAGTCCTTTACCAGCAGGTGTTGCCGCTTTCAATGCAGCAGCATCAAACTGAGGATGCAGTAAAGTATCAAGGTTACGTGGATCAATCATAGCAACTGCTTCTTCTTCTGTTCTCATACCTTCGTCTACCAAATCGCAGGCAATTTTCAGAGCAGCCTGAGCAGTTCTCTTACCATTACGTGTCTGAAGCATATAGAGCTTTTCATTTTCTACAGTAAACTCCATATCCTGCATATCTCTATAGTGATTTTCCAATGTAGCACAAACTTCTGTAAACTGTTTGTATGCTGCTGGGAATTTTTCTTCCATCTGAGCAATCGGCATTGGAGTACGAACACCTGCCACTACGTCTTCACCTTGTGCATTTGTCAGGAATTCTCCCATCAGTTTCTTCTCGCCCGTAGCTGGGTCACGAGTAAATGCAACACCTGTACCGCAGTCATCGCCCATATTACCAAATGCCATACTCTGTACGTTTACAGCAGTACCCCAGGAATAAGGAATATCATTGTCACGACGGTATACATTTGCACGAGGGTTGTCCCAGGAACGGAATACAGCTTTTACTGCTCCCATTAACTGTTCCTTCGGATCATCTGGGAAATCTTCACCGATTTTCTCTTTATATTCAGCCTTAAACTGAGATGCAAGCTCTTTCAAATCTTCTGCTGTCAGGTCAACGTCTTGTGTTACGCCCTTGTCAGCTTTCATTTTATCAATCAGCTCTTCGAAATATTTCTTGCCAACTTCCATAACTACGTCAGAATACATCTGGATAAATCTTCTGTAGCAATCCCATGCCCAACGGGCATTTCCTGATTTCTCAGCAATTACATTTACAACCGTCTCATTCAGACCCAGATTCAGGATGGTGTCCATCATACCAGGCATGGAAGCTCTTGCACCGGAACGTACAGATACCAGAAGTGGGTTCTCTTTATCGCCGAATTTCTTTCCTGTGATATCTTCCATTTTGCCAATGTACTCATTGATCTGTGACTGAATCTCATCATTAATCTGACGTCCATCTTCATAATACTGAGTACATGCTTCTGTTGTGATAGTAAAACCCTGTGGTACCGGAAGACCTAAGCTGGTCATTTCAGCAAGGTTCGCGCCTTTTCCTCCAAGAAGTTCACGCATGCTTGCATTTCCCTCTTTGAAGAGATAAACCCATTTGTTTGCCATTTGAATTCCTCCTAAAATTTACTTTGGTTTATTGTTATGCGGATACGGATTGCCGATTGGGAACTGCCCCATCTCTTTCCTTATCCTGCCATTACACAATGAGGCAGCGCACGATTGCAAAGCGCACATATATATCTTAACATATTTTGGTAGAATAGCAAGTCCATTTTTTTGTTTTTTGCTGTTACAATGGAAGAAAAAGGCTGCTGCAAACATGTTTCGGCATTTCAAAAAGGATTTTTGCAGGGCTTGGGCACAAGGGTTCCTCTATCACGCCGCTGGGGGCTATGGCAACTGAAAACCAAAGTAAGGATTTTTGGGAAATTACTGTCCATAAAACACTGGTGAAAATCTGCCCCCGGGAAGACGGGATATGGTATTGCCCGGATTGCGGGGAACTGAATGGGCAATATAAGAATTTCTGTAAAAATTTCGGGAGGGTTATGTGTAATTGACGCCTCTAGATGGTAAAATATCAAGACATTTTTTTGCACTGGACGGCGGCTTAAAACGGACCTTCCTTCCATATATTTCTTAATAGGGGATATTCACTTCTTCGATCATCTCTTTTCCCAATCCGTCTTTATAAATGTAAATAGATATTACCCCCGTTTCCTCTTTCGGCACTTGGATCAAGGTATCTGCCAATTCTGTAATAGTTTGTATCTGTTCCGTTGCTGTTGAAGCGTTCTCTTTCTTTTCGATTGATACATACTTTGGATACTTCCCATTTATTGCTGTAGTGACTGAAATATCTTTTGTATGTTCTGTTTCTGTAACGCCAGAGGAAATATAAGTTACCCTAAAGTCCTCCAATCGGTTCAGTTTTCTTTCCACCACTTCCCCTACAAAAATATCTGGTTGGAAATCAAAAAGTTGCTGTTGCTGAAAGGAACCATAATGCACAAACTTACTATTTTCAAATTGGGTTGCCAAGCTTGGGGCTAATGCTGATGAAAAGGAATCCCTCCATACAAATAGGTTCCTTTTATCTGCACCTGCTGTATAGTACAAAAATTCTGTATTAAAGTCCCAGGTTTTACATTCTGTTACAAGCCCATTAATTCCAGAAATACCATAATCAACATTTCCGTCTTTGATAGAAATATTCAGCATATTTGTAAGGTCACCGCCTGAACTTAACTTTTTTTCTAAATTGATTGCATGAAACGGCGGCATTTTAACCCCTAGTTCATTTGCCAAACTCACTGCTCCTATGTATGCCCCTGCCATATTCCAATGGGTATCTAATTTATGGTAGAATAGCACATCAGGATATTTATCTTTCGCAGCCAGCAGGTCCGCCTTGGGATAAACTACCCGTATGCTTGTATGTTCCTGTAAATATGCCACAAGCTGTTCGACAGAAGTCACTTTATTTTGGACAGTATAATAATCTGGCAGGAATTCCATATAAATAGTTTCTTTATTAGGTGGGATAAATAATACAAACTCAATACCAAGGCTTTCAAGCACCCTTTGGGTAGAGGTCAAATTATCTGCAATTTTTTCTAATTGGCCTTCTGTGAAGTTCCAATATCCCAAAGATTGTTCCAATGGGTTATTATCCTCGTCATTGCAATAAAACAGCCACCCATCCGACCCAATTGCCACTTTTTTACTGGAAGACTGGTGAAACAAATAATAATCTATGGAATTATGGAATTCAATCATCTGATTCCGGAAGGGAAGGCTGTCATTAAAATAGTTTTCATATTCTTCCGGAAAATTCTCATAATTTTCGGGAGAAATCACAGGTTTTACCGCCATATTCCTATTTTCGTAATTTGCAGCATCGACATTTTTCCCAAAAAGAAAATATGCAACATTAGGCGTCAGAATGATAAAAAAGAAACAAATATTCCAAAGAACGGGTTTTATCTTTTTCATAGTTTCCTCCCTTAAAAACGAAAATAAATAAATGGGTTATACGTATTGCTTGCCAGCATAACGATAGAAAATACAAACATAAGCGTGCAAAATCCTAACTCAAGATAGGAATTTTTCCAGTTAAACGATTTTTTGCAGCCCTGAAACATTTCCTGCACAAACCCGCATCCTAAAATCCCACAAATAATAACCAAGACCGTCTTCGCACCAAATAATTGCCCAAGCAATAAGGTACTTTCTGTATATTGCCATGGAAATATCATGCGTTTCACCATCACCCCAGCCTGAATCAAATTGTCCGCCCGGAATAATACCCACCCAAATATAAACACAACAGCAGCATAAAAATGGGCTGCCAGCTTATGCCTTTCTAATGTTTTTCCAAAGCAAGCCCTTTCTATAATCTGGAACACGCCATGGTAGAGCCCCCAAAGAATAAAGGTATAATTTGCCCCATGCCATAAACCTGTCATAAAAAAACAAGAAAAAGGTTGGCATAAGTACGGGCTGTGCCCTTTCTGTTTCCTCCCAAAGGGATATACAAATATTCCCGGAACCATGTCCCAAGGGAAATATGCCACCTTCTCCAAAATTCCTGTATTGATTTTGACAGATATGGATACTGGAAATTTTCCAAAAATTCAAATCCAAACATTTTTCCTAACCCAATTGACATATCAGAATATCCAGAAAAATCGTAATATATTTGAAGCGTGTACAAAATTGCCCCAGCCCAAGCCAAAATCCCTGTTAAATGTCCATAATCCAATGCATAAATTTTGTCTACGCACTGTGCAACCGTGTTAGCAATAATTACTTTCTTTCCAAGCCCATAAATAAACCTCCGGATCCCTTCCGCCATCTTTTCAGAAGTCACGGAACGGTTGTTAAGCTGTTCATTAATATCCTTATATTTTACGATTGGCCCCGCAATCAATTGAGGGAAAAAAGAAATGTACAAAGCAAGGTTTATGATATTCCGTTGGGCTTTATATTGGTTCCGATATAAGTCAATCACATAGGACAAAGCTTGGAATGTAAAAAAAGAAATGCCAATTGGCAATTCTGCCGCAGGCATTTCTATTTTTTGCCCGCTCAAATCACCAATGATCCCAATAAAAAAATTAAAATATTTGAAATAGAAATGTTGCCGTTATGTTTGTTCTGGCCCACGCATTGCCATTGCATTTATTCCTATCGTAAGGTATCATGGTATCCAGATGGGACAGGCAGCTTGGATTTGGATTGGAACATGGCGTTTCCATGCTGTTTGCAACTATAGTAAATTGGAAAGGAATGGGAAGTATATGGAACCAGGAACATTATCTTCTATATTTACTGTACGGAGGCTGCAGGAAAAAGATACCGAACTGATATACAAGTTATGCTGCAAAAACAAGATTTTTTACCAATACCATCCGCCGTCCCCCACAAGGGAGGTCATCCTGGAGGATATGGCCGCACTTCCTCCAGGAAAGGATTACAAGGACAAGTATTATATTGGATTTTTTGAAAACGGGGTATTGGCAGCAATTATGGACTTAATCCTTGGCTATCCGGAAAAAGATATTGCTTACGTTGGGCTGTTCATGGTGGACGTGGGCTACCAGAAGAAAAGCATTGGCTCAAAAATTATCACGGAATGCGCCGGGTGTCTGCGGATGTCAGGCTTCCGCAGCATACGCCTTGCCGTTGACAGGGGCAACCCCCAAAGCAATGCTTTTTGGAAAAAGAATGGGTTCCTTGTAACAGGCCAAACCAAGTATATCCTTATGGAATTATCCTTATAATCTCCTGTTCATGGAAACCAATGCAGCCTTTTTTATTATGGCAGTCATTGGTTCCATGTTACATTTTGTATTCTTCCGGCGCAATGCCAAGGGCACACTTTGGCTTAAAAGTCAAACTTATCTGCAAAATAATGGTCTAATTCCTCAATCTTCACCCGTTCCTGCTCCATGCTGTCACGGAACCGGACGGTAACTGCCCCGTCATTTTCGGAATCAAAATCGTAAGTCACGCAGAAAGGCGTCCCGATTTCATCCTGCCTGCGGTAGCGTTTCCCGATATTTCCCCGGTCGTCGTACTCACAGTTGTATTTTTTGGAAAGCTGGGCAAATATTTTCTCTGCCCCTTCGCTTAATTTCTTGGAAAGCGGGAGGACACCGATTTTCACAGGCGCAAGGGCTGGGTGGAACCGGAGCACGGTACGCATGTCAGGCTTCTCCTCGGTGCCAAGGTTTTCCTCGTCATAAGCGGAACAGAGGAATGCCAGCACCACCCGGTCTGCCCCAAGGGATGGCTCAATGACGTATGGGATGTATTTTTCTTTTTTCTCGTCGTCAAAATAGCTCATGTCCTGCTTGGAGGTTTCCTGATGGCGTGTCAGGTCGTAGTCGGTACGGTCTGCAATCCCCCAAAGCTCGCCCCAGCCAAAGGGGAACAGGAATTCAAAGTCCGTAGTTGCCTTGCTGTAAAAGGACAGTTCTTCCGGATCATGGTCCCTTAAACGCAGTTCCTCGTCCTTCATGCCAAGGCTCAGCAGCCAGTTATGGCAAAAGCTCCTCCAGTACTGGAACCATTCCAGGTCTGTCCCTGGCACGCAGAAAAATTCCAGCTCCATTTGCTCAAATTCCCTGGTACGGAAGGTAAAGTTCCCAGGGGTAATTTCATTCCGGAAGGATTTCCCAATCTGGCAGATGCCGAAAGGTACTTTTTTCCTTGAAGTCCTCTGGACATTTTTAAAATTCACAAAAATTCCCTGGGCTGTTTCCGGCCTTAAGTAAACGGTATTTTTCGCATCCTCCGTAACGCCCTGGAAGGTCTTAAACATCAGGTTAAACTGGCGGATATCGGTAAAATTATGTTTCCCGCAGGTTGGGCAGGGGATTTGGTGTTCCTCAATAAAGGATACCATCTGCTCCTGGCTCCACCCGTCCACGCTGCCATTAAGCTCCAGGCCTTTTTCCTCTGCAAAATCCTCAATCAGCTTATCCGCCCGGAACCTTTCATGGCAGTCCCGGCAGTCCATCAAAGGGTCGGAAAAGCCGCCCAGATGCCCGGAAGCTACCCATGTCTGTGGGTTCATCAGGATGGCACAGTCTACGCCCACATTATGGGGGTTTTCTGTGACAAATTTTTTCCACCATGCCTGTTTTACATTGTTCTTCAGTTCCACGCCAAGATTTCCATAATCCCACGTATTTGCAAGGCCGCCGTAAATTTCAGACCCGGGGTATACAAATCCTCTTGCTTTTGCCAACGCAACGATTTTTTCCATGGTTTTTTCCATATTGCTACCTCTTTCTTTATTAAATTTGGATATTTTTCTCTGTCCTATAGCAGGGTGGTTATTGGTAGACTACATACACCAGCGTGGATTCCTCCCCGTCCGCTGCGTCTTCCGGGAGCTGGATGGATACCGTATCCTTTGCCTTTATGGTGGTGTACTGGGAAGATACATACTGGATCGTCCCGTCCACTTTCACATCCACTTTTTCGCTTAAAATAATTACCTTTGCGTCTGTATCGGTTATCTTATCCTTAGAAACAGTCCCAGCTGCTTCGCCGCCCTTAATTTCTGTAAATTCTGTATTGAAATCAAACCCTTCGGCCAACGCCTGCGGCACAGTCCCGGAAAATAATGTCACCTCGTTGAAATCCTGATATTCCTCGTATCCCTTGTAGTTGATATACAGCTTTGCAACGCCTTCTTCCACGGAAAATTTATCAATGCTTACGCTGTCCTCCCCGTGCTGTTCCTGATAATCCGCCACTCTCTCATCAACGTACTTTTTCAGTTCTTCTTCGTCATAGTAATCTTTGTCAAAATCTGAGATAGCCGCACTGGTCACTGTGCCCTTTTTCTGTACGTACACGGTATCACGATCTGCCTCCAAAGATTTTCCACATCCTGTCAAAAGCCCGGCGATTGCCAAACACACCAGGCAGATGGAAAATAATTTTTTCATGCTCAACCTCCTCAAAGTCTTATACGTGAATCCCAAATATTATACTCTTTTCTGGCAATTATTGCAACCTCTGAATTTCTTGGGTTTCCGCAGATTTATCCACAAGGCCCTGATTTTATGAGTATCGTGGTGAATAACTTTCAAAAAATGCCCAAAATATAAGGAATCCCATTCCCTTTTGATGTAAAATTTAATCACCACAAAAAAACCATACGAAACAAAAAGAAGGAGGATTCCCTGTGGTTCATTTTACATCAAATACTTACCAAATGAAACGTGAAATTTTATCTTTTAAAGAAAATCTTCCATGACAAATGTATGAATGAATAAGTTTATGAACTTCATTGTAATTTCAGATTATGTTATCCTGATTTTAAATTGTTCTTCAAAATTAATCATTTATATTCAGAAAATAAAATTTTTATATTGTATTATCAATATTTTATTTAAATATATATTTTTTATAGAAAAATTTATACAAATAATTGACAAAATACACTTATTAACATATACTCAATGTATAGTTTATGACAAATAAATATGTGGAGATGGTAAAAACACATTTTTTAAATAAAAAGCGACTTTCAGTAGGACCAGCAGCATTAACAATTTCATCAAGTTCAACTTCATACCATGACAATGGTACTTCCATTACATAAACATACAACGGAAACCTTACGGTCACAATTATATCTGATACGGGTGTGTTTTTTACAATAAATTATGGCAAATTCAAAAGTTCATTTACTATAAAAAAGTAAAAATAACTAAACGGCTGCACAGCTTACACCATGATTATAACCTGCATAGCATTTGAGGAGGGATGGGAATGAAAAAAATAATATCTGCCGGAACCTTATTGTCTGCCCTTCTGCTGCTAACCGCTGCCATAACCTTAAGCAAACCACCTGCCGTAATCCTGCCAGCCCCAGGAAATATTGTGCAAATCCAACTGGATACCGTAAAAATAGATGCGGAAAGCTTTGGCAAAGCACAGTTAGAGGAATTTTTAGAAAACATGGGAACATTGATGCCGGTAACGAAACTGGAATCCATGCAGGTCAGCAGGCCAAAACAGGATTTTATTCTGTCGTTCGTTGAGAAAGATGGAGGACGGAAAAGTTTCCAATTCTTTTGCGCAGACGGCATCTGCTATATGGAAACGGATCAAGGGGATTTGTACAAAAATGCTGATTTTATGGAGGGATACCTTACTGCAAAAAACGGCTGGTTCCCAGTCCCAAGAAGTTTGGAAACCTTATCTGCAGCAAATGCCGAAGCCCTGACGTGCGCATTAGATACCAGATATGATGCCAGATACTGGCTTTACTGCACGGTACAGAAAAAAATAGCGGAGGGATACCCAGAACCAGAAATTATGGAAAGCGCCAAAGCAGAATTATTATGGCAATACCGAATTTATCAATATGCTTCTGAAAATGGCTATGGGATTCCAGATGATATTTATGAAGAACTCACTGCGGAACGGATTCGTGCAGCAAAGAACGAAACGAACGATCGCGCCGATGGGCAGGAATATAAAGACTGCGGTACAACCTTGGAAGAACATATCCGGCAGTCTGCAAAAGGATTCTGGAGAATCCGTGACACTGTAGATTACTTACTTTATTGTTTTCAGGAAGAATTCCGGAAAACTGGCAAAGATACCATAGATGGGACAACATACCAGATGGCAGGGGACTATAGCAACGCCCGCATGAACCAAGTAATCCTCTCAGAATGTAATTCCATAGACACTACAGAATTTGAGAAAACTTTGGAAGAAGCTGAAATGTATCTCAACTCCAAATATAAAAACTAATAGAATCCATGTTTATTTCTATGGCTGATTTGCAGGGTTATCTTAAAAAAGTGTTAGATGCTAAAAAGCAAAGGGGCTGTTGCAAAATAGCCGCTATATACAAAATATGGCATTCGGGACTCAAGAATCCCATCCATATCTGGTATATAAGCTGCATGTTGCAACAGCCCCGTAAATTTATCAAATATCCTTCCCCGCCGCCTGCGCAGCAAACATGAAGTTCTCCTCCAGCACCTTCAAGGCATGGAACCTTCTATCCACATAGAATCCCATATATTCATCCAAAACCTGTTCCAGGCTGCACAACGCCTGTTCCGAAAGGGTAAAGGTATAGAGCTTTTCAATGCTTGAGGTTAGGATAAACTGCATGGCATACAGGGCGGAAGCGTCCAATGGGACGGCTTTCCCGCCCTTCAGGCAGTTCCCGCACAGAGTCCCCCCGCGCCTTACATGGAACCACGGGAGCCCTTCTTCGCTGCCGCAGCTTAAGCAGGAAAACACATTGGGGCCTTCCCCGTTGATTGCCATGGCCTTTAACTCGAAGACCCGGCGGACCAGCCGGTTGCCCAGGCTTTCCTTTTCCAGCGCCCGCAGGGACTGGTACAGGAGCTTAAGCATATGTATTTCATCGGTATTTTCCCGCGCATAATAATCAGCAACCTCCAGGAAATAAAACCCATAGCAGGCGTTTGCCACGTCCTCTGCCAGTTCCCGGAAATAATTGCTGATTTCTGCCTTTCCGATGGAATAGGAGCTGCGCCCCTCATAAACTTCAAATTTCCCGAAGGAAAATGGGCTGCCAGCCGCCATCAGTTGGCTGCCCGGACGCCTTGCCCCACGGGCAAAAGCTGAAATTTTCCCTCTTTCCCTGGTAAGGAGCGTCACCCTCCTGTCATATTCGCCCACCGGGGCTGCGGAAAGCACCATGCCCGTCAGCATTATGTTCTGCCCCATATCGTTCCATGCCCCCATTCCGGTATTCCATGCCTGCCATCAGGGAACGGGTCGCATCCCCGCCCATCCCTTCCCTGCCATGGCAGCATTTGTAGCTTAAGTAATCCTCAATACTTCCCGTGCTCGCAAATTTCGTCCATTTCTGTTCTACCATCTGGATGTCCCCC
>Ga0224737_10038_pt1 | contig 18117 bp, 15 predicted proteins | sample LIM_B_Water_Pos_FD_161632 | JGI IMG/M metagenome (GOLD analysis project Ga0224737, IMG submission 161632) | Enriched cells from gastrointestinal tract of the lab mouse from Pacific Northwest National Laboratory (PNNL), Richland, Washington... | ecosystem: Host-associated > Mammals > Digestive... | reverse complement strand
GTGAAGCGGGTAGACAAGTCCCACAGGCAGATTGTGAATGAAAAGGGCTGGGTGTCCCATGACCCCATGGAGATTTACCAGAATGTTATTTCTGTGGCAGGGGCGCTGACGGAAGGGATTGACCGGGCAAAGGTGGTTGGCGTGGGCATCAGCAACCAGAGGGAAACATCCCTTGCTTGGGAAAAAGATACTGGGAAACCCCTTGGGGATGCAGTCGTGTGGCAATGTGCACGTGCGGCGGAAATTTGTGAGCGTGTGGAAAAATCCGGCATGGGCGAAAGCATCCGCCAGAAAACAGGGCTGAACCTGTCCCCTTATTTTCCAGCGTCGAAAATTGCGTGGATTTTGGAACATGCCGATGGGGCAAAGGAACAGGCCGGCAAAGGGAACATTTGCCATGGGACAATGGATAGCTGGGTTATTTATCAACTGACAGGGCATAAATCTTATAAGACAGATTATTCCAATGCGTCTAGGACCCAGCTATTCAATATTTTTGACTTGGAATGGGATGGGGAAATCTGCGCAGCCTTTGGCATTGACCCACAAAATTTAGCGGAAGTCTGTGATTCAGATTCAGATTTTGGGGAAACCGATTTTGAAGGCATGCTCCCCCATCCAGTCCCAATCCACGGGGTCCTGGGGGATTCCCATGGTTCCCTGTTCGGGCAGGGCTGCCTGCATCCGGGGATGATAAAAGCAACTTATGGGACAGGTTCTTCCATTATGATGAATATTGGGAAACAGCCCGTGTTAAGCACCCACGGCGTAGTGACCTCCCTTGCATGGAAGATTGGCGGGAAAGTAGATTATGTGCTGGAGGGGAATCTGAACTATACAGGCGCAGTCATTACATGGCTCAAGGATAGCCTGAAATTAATACAGTCCCCCGGGGAAACAGAAGCATTGGCAAGGGAAGCCCTGAAAGAAGATTCCCTGTACCTTGTCCCGGCGTTTACAGGGCTGGGCGCACCCTATTGGGACAGCCATGCGGCGGCGGCCATCTTAGGCATGACAAGGACCACAGGGAAAGCAGAACTTGTCCGGGCGGCGGTAGAATGTATCGCCTACCAGATTGCAGAAGTTGTGGAGGCCATGAGCGAAGATGCCGGAATAAAAGTGGATGAGCTGCGTGTAGATGGCGGCCCTACCAAAAATGCGTACCTGATGCAGTTCCAGAGTGATATTGCAGCAGCAATAGTACAGATTCCTGACGCAGAAGAATTGTCCGGCATCGGGCCTGCCTATGCGGCTGGCATTGCCCTTGGCTTATGGGATGAAAGCATTTTTGCAAAACTGAAACGGGTGAAGTATGAGCCAAGCATGGAGGAAGGATTGCGGGAGCAAAAATACAAGGGATGGAAAGAAGCAGTATGGAAAGTCCTGGCAAAAGGCTAAGGAGGGGGATTTTAAACCTTCCATAGGAATTATCTTGGTGGATCCTAAGGCCCAATCCTCGTGGTAGGGGATTGGGCCTAATATGATTAATCCGGCGGTTAAATATATACAAAATGGGAAAAATGTATAAAAAACTCAAAAAAACACCAGAAATATTGTACAAAATATTTGCGTTAATTATTTCACAATGCTATACTATGGGGGAAACAACTAAAGTGAGAGTCAAAAAGCGTCTGCGGCTATGCAGATGCAAAAGCAGCCAGCCCAGCATTGCATGGGTAATACGTTCCATCATATAAGGAGGAGAAGGATTGGAAACAAAGGACCAAAAGGTACTGGATGAAATTTTAAAATCCCATGGCTACGATCCGACGGCAGTCATTGCCATTATGCAGGACATCCAGAAAGTATACCGTTACCTGCCGGAAGAAATGCTTTGCTATATTGCAAAAAAACTGCATCTGAGCGAAGCGAAAGTGTATGGGGTGGCAACTTTTTATGAAAATTTTTCCTTGGAGCCAAAAGGGAAATACATCATTAAAATCTGCGACGGGACGGCCTGCCATGTGCGCCAGTCTACAGCTATTTTAAATGAAATCCGCAGCCTGCTTGGGGTGACGGAGGAAAAGCCCACCACAGAGGACATGATGTTCACCGTAGAAACGGTGTCCTGTTTAGGGGCCTGCGGGCTTGCCCCGGTCTGTACCGTCAACGACGTGGTGCACCCTGCCATGACCCCGGAGAAAGCAAGGGCATTGGTCCAGGAGTTAAAGGAAGGCGCCATGGACGGAGAGGAGGCCGCAGATGAGGATTAATACACGGGAAGAATTAGAAGCCAGGAGGAAAGAGTATGCCGCTTCCTTAAAGACCCAGAAAAAGCAGATCTTAATCTGCGCTGGGACCGGGTGCGTGGCAGGGGGTTCGCTGGACATATATGCGCGCCTGCAGGAAATTATGATGGCGCGTGGCATCAAATGTTCCCTGAAGCTGGAAAAAGAGCCCCATGGCGACAGCGTAGGCCTGAAAAAATCCGGCTGCCATGGGTTCTGCGAAATGGGCCCGCTGCTCCGGATTGAGCCGGAGGGCATTTTGTACATAAAAGTAAAGGCAGAGGACTGCGAGGAAATTATCGAAGAAAGCATTGTGCATGACCGTGTCGTCAGCCGACTTGTATATCATGACGGGGAGGGGACTCCTTATGAAAAACAGGAAGATATCCCTTTCTATAAGCAGCAGACCCGTGTGGCGTTAGAGGACTGCGGGCGCATCAATGCAGAATCTATCAAGGAATATATCGCAGTGGGCGGTTACAGCGCAGTTGCCAAGGCCTTGTTTGACATGACGCCCCAGCAGCTTGTGGATGAGGTGTCAGAGGCATCCCTGCGGGGCCGCGGGGGCGGCGGGTTCCCCACTGGGCGGAAATGGTCCCAGGTGCTGGCGCAGAAAGAAGAAGTGAAATATGTAGTCTGCAACGGCGACGAAGGGGACCCGGGGGCATTTATGGACCGGAGCATGATGGAAGGGGATCCCCACCGTGTCATTGAAGGCATGCTGATTGCCGGGATTGCCACTGGGGCGCATTACGGCTATATTTATGTGCGGGCAGAATACCCCTTGGCGGTGGAACGCCTGCAGACTGCCATCCATAAAGCAGAGGAAAAGGGGCTGTTAGGCAAGAATATCCTTGGCTCCGGTTTTGATTTTGAACTGAAAATCAGCCAGGGGGCGGGGGCGTTTGTCTGTGGGGAAGGCTCTGCGCTGACGGCGTCCATTGAAGGGAACCGGGGCATGCCGAGGGTAAAGCCGCCCCGTACCGTAGAAAAAGGGCTATTTGAAAAGCCAACCGTTTTAAACAACGTGGAAACCTACTGCAACGTGCCCCCAATTATCAGCAAGGGCGCAGCGTGGTATAAGACCATAGGGCCGGACAAAAACCACGGGACCAAGGCGTTTGCCCTTACCGGGAATGTCATGAACACCGGGCTGATTGAAGTCCCTATGGGGACTACCCTGCGGGAAGTGATTTTTGACATTGGAGGCGGCGTCAAAGGGGGTTCCTTTAAGGCAGTGCAAATTGGCGGGCCTTCCGGCGGGTGCCTGTGCATCAACCCATCGGAGGACCATCTGGATTTGCATTTGGATTTCGATTCCCTGAAAAAAGTAGGGGCAATGATTGGCAGCGGCGGCCTTGTAGTAATGAACGACAAAAGCTGCATGGTGGAAGTGGCGCGGTTTTTTATGAATTTCACCCAAAACGAGTCCTGCGGGAAATGCATCCCCTGCCGGGAGGGCACCAAGCGCATGCTGGAGCTCTTGAACGACATCTGCGAAGGCCGGGGGACCATGCAGCATATCACGCTGCTGGAAGAACTGGCAGAAACCATTTCCGCAACGGCTCTCTGCGGGCTTGGGAAAACTGCGGCGTCCCCGGTAGTAAGCACCATGAAATATTTCCGGGAAGAATACCTTGCCCATGTGGTGGACAAAAAATGCGCGGCAAGCCAGTGCAAAGCTTTGGTGAACCTTACGATTGACCCAGAGCTGTGCAAGGGCTGCAGCAAATGCGCAAAACTTTGCCCGGTAGGGGCAATTTCCGGCGAAATTAAGAAACCATTTACCATAGACACGGCAAAATGCATCAAGTGTGGGGCCTGCAAGGAAGGCTGCAATTTCCACGCAGTAAAAGAAGTGTAGGAGGGCGGCCGACATGGAAAAATATATGATCATTGACGGGGAGCGCGTGGCGTTTTCTGATGAAAAAAATATCCTTGCAGTCATTCGGAAGGCAGGGATTATCTTACCGACATTTTGTTATTATTCCGACTTATCCATTTATGGGGCCTGCCGGATGTGCGTGGTGGAGGACCAGTGGGGCGGCATTATTGCATCCTGCTCCACGCCGCCCAAGCATGGCATGGAAATCCATACCAACACGCCCCAGCTTTATTACCACAGGAAACGGATTCTGGAGCTGCTGTTAGCGGCCCATTGCCGGGACTGCACCACCTGCGAAAAGAATGGGAAATGCAAGCTGCAGGAATTGGCGACACGGTTTGGGATTCCTGGGGTACGGTTTGAAAATACCAACCCCATCCGTCCCATTGACACCTCCTCCAAGGCAATCGTAAGAAACCCCAACAAATGCATCCTTTGTGGGGACTGCGTGCGGGTGTGCAGCGAAATACAGCATGTAGGCGCCATTGATTTTGCCCACCGGGGTGCGAAAATGGAGATTTCCACTGCCTTTGGCCGGGACATTGCAGACACCAACTGCGTGAGCTGCGGCCAGTGCGCGGCTGTCTGCCCCACCGGGGCTATCACCATTAAGCGGGACAGCCATGACGTATGGGAGGCCATCCATAACCCCAAAAAGCGGGTGGTTGTCCAGATTGCCCCGGCAGTCCGGGTTGCCATTGGGGAAGCCTATGGGTACGAGCCAGGGGAAAATACCATTGGCAAGCTGGTGGCGTCCCTGCGGCGGCTGGGGGTGGATGCGATTTTTGACACCTCCGTAGGCGCAGACCTGACTATTATGGAAGAATCGGAAGAACTGCTGGAAGCGCTGGAAGAAAAAGGCAGGGAGTATCCCCTGTTTACCTCCTGCTGCCCGGGCTGGATCCGGTTTGTGGAAACCCAGTACCCCCACCTGATGAAATATGTGTCCACCTCCAAATCCCCTATGGAAATGTTTGGGGCAGTCATCAAGGAGTACTATAAGAAACAGGACAAAAAAGAGGGGAAAGAAACGGTATCTGTGGCAATTATGCCATGCACGGCAAAGAAATTCGAAGCTTCCCGGGAAGAATTTAAGCGGAAAGGGATCCCGGATGTGGATTACGTCTTAACCTCCGAAGAAGTCATTGCCATGCTGCAGGAAATCGGGATCCGGTTTGACCGTTTGGAGCCGGAAGCCTATGATATGCCATTTTCCATCTTTTCCGGCGCAGGGGTGATTTTTGGGGCTACCGGCGGCGTGACGGAAGCTGCCGTGCGCCGGGTAGTGGAGGACAAGAGCCCCAAGGCGCTGAAGGAAATTGAATTTATCGGCCTGCGGGGCATGGAGGGGGTAAAAGTATGCGAGCTGCCTTTTGGGGAGCGGACGCTCCGCATTGGCGTTGTCAGCGGCCTTGGAAATGCGGACAGCCTGCTGCAAAAGATTGAGCGCGGGGAGGAGCGGTTTGATTTTGTGGAAGTGATGGCATGCCCCGGCGGGTGCGTAGCCGGCGCAGGGCAGCCCTTCGCACGTTCCACCGAGAAGCGGATGCGGGCCGAAGGCCTTTACAAGAATGACAAAGCCCTCCAGATTAAACGCAGCGAGGAAAACCCGCTGGTGGAAACCCTCTATGGTGACCTGCTGAAAAACCGGGAGCATGAACTTTTGCATGTGGAGTACCGAAAAGAGTAGGGAAGGGCAAAAAGCATGAAGATGGGGAAGAAGCAGCAGTAGGAATTTTGGCAGATGCCTTTACAAGAAAAGGGATAAGAAACAAAAAATAGGATGTTAAGGGCAGGGGTTTCCAGAGTAAGGAATATGGCTGGGAGCCCCTGCCTGTTTGCATAAGAGGGATATACAAAAATGGAACAAGGTAGTAGGTGATTTTATAGGCAGCATATGGTATACTATAGGCAGCCTGATTTTAGCGAAAGGGAGGAAAAATGAATGAAAATGAACACAGATGAGGTTACAAGAGGAAGGAATGCTATGGCAAGGCAGACGGCCAGAGGGATGCTGCCCATTCTGTTTGCCATCTTGCTGATGCTTGTTATCCTGCCGTCCACAGTGCAGGCCGCGCCCAAGCTGAAGCTTAATAAAACGAAAGCCACGGTATATGTAGGCAAAACCGTGACGCTCAAAGCTTCCGGCGCTTCCGGCACAGTAACATGGACATCGAAAAATAAAAAAATTGCTACAGTAAAAAAGGTAACTGGCAAGTCTGCAAAAGTAACGGCGAAAAAGGCAGGCAAAACAACAATTACAGCCAAAATCGGAAAGAAATCCGTAAAATGTTCGATTACTGCCAAAAACCCGTACCTGAATGTTAAGAAAAAGACATTGGCGGTAAAACAGGCATTCCAGTTAAAGCTTACAGGCGCAAAAATCCGCTCCTGCAAGTCTGACAGGCCGGCAGTCGCAAAAGTGAGCAAGTCCGGCAAGGTTACGGCTAAGAAAGCCGGAAAAGCCGTGGTATCTGTAACAGCCTCCAACCGTAAGGTTTATAAATGCACTTTCACAGTAAAAGGGAAAAATTCACAGGCAAACAGCGGAAGTTCCCAGACAGACCATGACAATTCCCAGACAGATACCGGCGGCCCACAGGCAAAGGATCTGTCTGGGCTTGGCGTAGCAGTCTATTTGCCTAGGGAGAATTATAGCTACACAGGGAAAGCGCTGGAACCAAATGTAAGGGTATACAGCGATGAATTGTATTTGGTGAAGGGGATTGATTATACAGTAAGCTATTCCAATAACATTAACGTGGGGAAAGCACAGGCTATTGTGATAGGAATTGGAGATTACAAAGGGAAAATTATAAAAGAATTTGAAATTCAAAAAGTATACCAGAATATTACGGCAGAGCCGGAGGGTGAAACGGTATATGTAGGAAAAACAGGGAAAATCAATTTTTCTGGGGCATATGGCTATTTAGAGTTTAGGGTATCAGATGAAGAAGTTGCAAAGGTTGGCAACGACGGCACAATCACAGGGTTAAGCACAGGCATTACAGGCATTTACATGACTGCAAGCGGGGACAAGAACCATTATGCGCAGGTTGACTATTATGTGGGCAGGGTGAGCGTTATGCATGAAGAAGCATCTGCATATGGGTTCAATGTAGATGTCTGGGGGCCAAAGGATTTATATAAGGTGTCACGCATTAATAGCCGGGAAGAAGATGGCAGCAATACGTATCAATCCTACTTTATGTGCAATGCAGATGAGAAATGGCTGGATGGGATTTCCTTTGAAGTTAAGGATGTGACGCCAAAGGCATATGCCAAGGTATTTGAAGATTTGGGAATTGCCTATGGTAAGCCTGAAATAACAGTGGAGCCAGCAGATGATTTTGTAAAATTAAGCCAAAGGTACGGGTTTGGAATCCATGAGCCATATACAGAAAATGGGCCGGGCAATGTTTCTGAAATCCCTTCCAGTGGCAAGGATATTACCATAAAGGCAGGGGCAGGCGTAAGAGTTGTGAAGCTGGTTGCCAAGAAAGGCGATACTGTCTTGGATTCCGTTTACCTTGGGTCTAGTGGTATGGGTGCAAATCAGGAGTATTCTCCATTTGATATGGAATTATATAAAAAGGTCCGGCAGAAGGTGGAGGCTCAGATTTGGACAGATGGGATGTCGAATTTGGAAAAGTTAGGGGCGTTAGCTGGCTATATTAATGGAACGACGCATTATCCGGGGGATGATGTGACAAGTAAAGATCACAACCCAACATTTTGGGAAAATTGGGCAGTCGATGATAAGGGGCTGCTTTACAATATGTGTAATGACGTGATTTTAAACCGCATTATGGATTTGCAAGGAGGCATTGTAACCTGTCAGGCGGCAGGGATACTACAAACTGCAGCCACGGAGGATTTAGGGCTCCCATATCTCTATGATGGGGATACCGGCCAGGTTGCCCCCGGCGAAGGAGTGTGGAGGGTGATGGGTTCTTACAGCTCAAATCCGGGAAATCCTTGGCATGAGTCCCTTGCATATAAATCTGCAGATGAAGAAAAAGTCTTGCTTGATGCCCAAGGGTTGACATATAGCGCTTCATCTGGGAAAGCACCCTGTGAAGCACATGGATGCCGGGAGAGAATCATATCTTTGAAATGAGTATTGAGAATATTAAAGGAGGCGTAACGGGGCTGCGTAAGCGGATGGCAAGGCGGCAGCCCCTTTTTCTTCTAAAATTGCGGCTTAAGCTTCACCGCCAGCCCCTTCCAGTTCCAGCCTTCCCATTTCAGTAAATTCTTTCCGTATCACGGCAATGCTGATAAAGAACGCCAGCACGTCAGCTACCGGGGCAGAATACAGAATCCCGTCCAGCCCAAAGAATACAGGCAGCACCAGAATCAGCGGAATCAGCAGCAGCACCTGCCGGGAAAGGGACAGCAGGATTCCCTTCATAGGTTTCCCAATGGCTGAAAAGAAGCTGGCTGAGAGCATCTGCACATTGTTTATAATTACCATCATCAGGAAAATCCGCATAAAACGCACCGTAAATTCCATATACAGCCCATCCCCGGAGCCAAACAGGGAAATAATCTGCTCTGGGAGGAACTGGAACGCCAGGAACGAAAGGACGGACATCACAAAAGAGCATTGGATTTCCAGCTTGTACAAAGCCTTTACCCGCCCATACTGTTTTGCGCCATAGTTAAACCCAAGGATCGGCTGGGAGCCTTGGGCAAACCCCACAAGCACGCCGATGACGATAGAATTTACCTTCATGACAATGCCTGCGCCGGAAAGGGGGATTTCAGGGCCGTATATGGACTGGCTGCCATAATGGGTCAGGGAGTTGTTCAGCACAATCTGCAGCAAGGTAATTGCCAATTGGTTTAAGCTGTTGCTGATGCCAAGGGAGGCAATTTCCATGCATTTTACAGGGGAAAGGCTGAAAAAATCCCTGCCCAGCTTTACCGTCTGGAAACGGAACAGATACAGCAGGGCAACCAAAAAGGAGAGCGCTTGGGAAATGGTAGTAGCCCAGGCTGCCCCTGCAACCCCCATGCCGAACCCAAAGATAAAAATGGGGTCTAAGACCGTGTTTACCACTGCCCCGATTACCATGCATGCCATGGAATACTTTGGGCTGCCGTCCGCCCGGATAATGTTGCTTAAGACGTTGGTGAGGAGCAGGAACGGGATGCCGATGCCCGTAATCCGCACATAGCTGTGGGCGTAAGGCAGGATGGTGTCCGTCGCCCCGAAGGCATACAGCAGGGGATCCAGGAAAAGCTCTGCCACAAGGCAGATGGCAAGGCCAAACCCAGCCGCCATCCAAAACATATTCCCTACGCACTGCCGTGCTTCTTTCACATTCCCAGCCCCTAATTCCAGGGAAAACTTAGCCGCGCCGCCAACCCCTACCAGAAGGGCAGCGGCAAGGCAGATCGTAGTGATGGGGAAAGCCACGTTGGTGGCTGCATTTCCAAGGTACCCTACCCCCTGCCCAATGAAAATCTGGTCCACAATGTTGTACAGGGAGCTTACAACCATGGCAATAATGGAAGGGATAGCAAATTTCCTTAACAGGACGGGTATTTTTTCGTATCCAAGAGGATTTTCTTTCATTTGTATCATTACCTTCTTTCTATATAATGGTATTTGTTGATTTTAGTCCAAAACAAAGGTTTTGTCAAATGGTTACTGTATTTTTCAGCCAGGGCGGGGCAAAAGATTTTTCATTGCAAAACACTTTTGGAGCCGTTATAATAGTTGTATGAAATTGGCAGGATGCCGGAGGATGGTTTTGGGTCTGGCAGAGGAAAAATCGTTTTATACCACAGGAAAGGCAGTTTTATGGATATGGTAGCCCAGTTATGGATGCTGAAACAGATTTACCAGGACGAAAATAGATATTTTGATGAAGCAAGCGGGCAATGGCTTTACCGCATCCCCAAAACAATTCCCCCGGAGGATTTGGAAGCATTGAATGCCGCGGGGCATGGGCCGAACCAGATGTTCCTTCCAAGCCATGGCAAGGTTTTGGAGGAGCTTGCCCGCCGCTCTGCCGCATGGAGCCTGCAGGAAGCCGCCAATGCATTTCTGGCTGGGCTGTGGTCGGCCCCGTTCCTGTGGCAGTCAGCGCTGACGGCAAAAGTATTGGCAATGGGAATCCCGCCCCATAGCCACGAGCCTTTTGGGAATTCTGCGGATACCTGCGCAGTCTGCGGGTGCCGGGAACGGGCGGTGGACGTGGCGCAGGAATGGTATTTCTGCATGACGGAGGGAACCCCTTTGGATGGGGATCCAGCCGGCAATGTCCTTGCGTTGCGGGAAATGGAAAAAATGGGGAGCCGCCCCATGCCTGTGGATTATGATGTGTGGACCTTCCGGGCGGTTTTGGCAGTCATCCGCTCCATGCCGCCCCATGCAAGGTACAGCAAAGTCCGGGATGCCCTCTGGAAGGAAAAGCTGCTGCCCACATCTAAGAAATGGGTATATGGGAAACTCCTGGAAACCCTTTCATTCCTGGGGATTCTGGATACGGAGGAATACCCGGGGATGGCAGTGTCCTTTACCCCTTACTGGAAACGGGAGGAACGCCCAAATGTCCGGGTGGAGGTGCAGGCGCCGCTGGCATGGTGGGATTCTTCCATTGGAATCCATGAAGGTGTTTTGGAAAAAATTTTCCCATGGATAGACATATCCCCAGTGGATTTGGCAAAGCGGCCAACGCCTATGCCCCCGCAGGGACGGACAGTTACGGGGTGCTTGGAGCAAAAACGGGCGCCAAGGAAATCTTACCCGAAGTCGCCGGATGCAGGGAAAGGCCCGGCAAGGGCAGGGGACGTCTATGCCGTCCATATCCGGGAAGGGGTGTGGGTTACCATTTACTGCCACAGGATTGAGGGGAACAAGGCAGTGGTGGAATTTTTGGAGGGTGTATTTGAGGAATTCCCGGGGAAGGGGCAGATACAGCTTTTGGCACGCCCCCGCAGGGACGGGAGATGGCTTACAAAGGCTTCCGGCATTGACAGGCATCCCGGGGTCCGGCGGGTGGCGCGGGACATGGAAGCGCCAAAAGCTGCGTCCCCGGAGCCGGAGAAGCTTTCCTTTAGCCAAGCGGGCAGCCTGAAATCCCTGGCTTGGTGGTGTTTTGGGGAATTATAGGGAATATATGGTTGGGATTAATTACGATAAGGCAGCAAAAAACATCAGTATATAATTGAAACATATTTCATGGAGCAAGGATAAGGAGTGGATGAAAAATGGTTCGGAAAATGGTAATTGGGGATTATGAAAAGGTATACAATTTATGGGCACATACCGCAGGGATGGGGCTGAACACAACAGATGATTCCAAAGAAGGGATTGCCAGGTACCTTGCCCGGAATCCAAACACCTGTTTTGTGGCAGAACTGGAAGGGGAGTTGATAGGCGTTATTATGAGCGGCCATGACGGGCGGAGGGGATTTATTTACCATACGGCTGTAAAAGAGGAAGTTCGGCAGCAGGGGATTGGGGAAAAGCTGGTACGTTCCGCATTGGCGGCATTAGAGCAGGAAGGGATCCATAAAGTGGCATTGGTGGTGTTTGGGAAAAATAAAACAGGCAACTTATTTTGGGAAAAAATGGGTTTTACCGTCCGGGATGATTTAGCTTACCGGAATAAAAATATCCATGAACTGGAAAGGATAGATTTGTAGCAGGGAAGGTGATAGATTTGGGGTACAAGATTACGCAGGCCCGATTAAAAAATTTTGGCATTTTGGGGGAATTTTCAAACAACAGATTTTCAAACATAAATCTTATCATCGGGGAAAATGGGACAGGAAAAACATTTTTGCTTAAGGCACTTTATTCTGCGGTTCGTTCAGTGGAGGAATATAGGAGAGGCGATGATATAAAAACAATCAGTGAAGTTCTTTCCGAAAAACTCCGTTGGACATTTCAGGTAGAAAAACTTGGTGATATGGTATTTAAAATCGGCGAAAGATGTTCTGAGCTTTGAAATACAGTTTGAAGATGAAAAAGTTAGTTACCAATTTTCACAGAGTGCATCCAGCAAAGTGGGAGCTGCTGCTGCGCCTGAAAAGGGAAAGATGGGTAATTCTGTTTTCATCCCAGCAAAGGAAGTACTGTCATTATTTTCTGTGATTTTAAAATCCCGGGAAATTGATAGGGTATTTGGGTTTGACGATACGTATTATGACCTTGTAAAAGCTTTGCAGATTTCACCCTCGCGGGGAAGGAATTATACCGTGTTTGCGAATTCACGGAAGATAGTCAATGATGTGATAGATGGGAAAGTGGATTATGATGAGGGGAATGGAAAGTGGTTTTATAAAAATACAAAGAACCAGAAATTTTCCATTGGTGCAGCTTCTGAGGGTGTGAAAAAAATTGCAATTATGGACCGCCTGCTGGCAAATGGGTATTTGGACTATAATTCTATTATTTTTATTGATGAAATCGAATCAGCGCTGCACCCAAAAGCAGTCTGCCAGTTTTTGGACATGATTGATGCAATTGCTAATGATATGGGTTTACAGGTTTTTATTACAAGCCATTCTTATTTTGTCTTAAAATTGTGCTCGGCGCGCAAAGTGTCCAAGCCCCTCATGAGTGAGGGGTAGGGGAGCTGAAGTGGGCTTGCCCACTTTGTTCCTTTATAGGAAAATTCGACTGTTTGCGGACATAAAATAAGCAGGAATTTACCGAACATATGTTAGATAAATCCCTGCCTGTGCATGACGATAAGACGATATATGGTTTAGAAGATATAAAAGCCTTCCCCGCCAAAATCGTCATCCAATTCATCTTCATTTAAGAAATCATCCATATCAAGAAGGTCATCCTCGCTCATGCGGCGAATGTCCTCGGATGTCATTCCTTCCGGTGGATGATCCATATATTTTTTGCGTAGTTTCTCTGTATTTGGATTCATATGCGCAGCCTCCTTTAAAAGGAGTATATCACAGGAAGGGGATCTGTGAAAGTCATGCAGACGACCTTTTTCCACGAGAACGGGACATGGCTTTCTCGTACATTTCTTCCAGAGAAACACGTTTATGGTTAAAGTATAGCTCTAAAAACAGCATGGTAGTACCGCATTCACATTTTAGAGGGTCATAGCCAAAGGCAGAGAGAATGGCGGTGCGCCACTGGTTAAAGCTTCTGTATACATGATGCTTTTCACGGGAGACAGCCCGGCGGAGCTTTTTATCAATCTCCCGGTGGCGGGCGTAAAGGCCGCCATAGCGGATCATTTTATAATGCTTTTCCGGGATATGCTGGATGAGACGCTGTATGAATTCCATAACGGGAATAGTTTCTTCCACGTACCTGTCATCTTCGTGTCGGTTGTAGTGGAAAGTGACAGAGTCACCATCGTATCTGTCGATTCTTGAGGTGGCGATCACGGGACGGCCAAGATAGCGCCCGATGTATTTTACAACCGTTTTGGGATCGCATTTGTTTGGTTTGGCATACACGTAGAACCCCTCTGGATGTTCCTTATAACAGAGAGCTTTCACCTTATTAAAGGAAGGGCCGATCTCTGCCTCCATCTCATTAAGAAGGGCGGTACGGAAAGCGTTGCGGAGATAGGTGTAGTTGAAATAACTGACATTGCGCCAGAAACCGTTGCCGCCGTACCCGCCTTCAGAAATGAGACAATGGATATGGGGGTTCCATTTTAAATCCCTTCCAAAGGTATGGAGAACCATGATAAAACCGGGAGTGAAATTCATTGACTTGTCCTGCTTGTAAAACATTCGGGAAACAGCACTGTTCACGGCATGGAAGAGACAGTCAAGCAATGTTCGGTCATCAAGGAAAAACTTTCGTAGGTTTTTGTCAATGGTAAAAACACAATGCCGGTGGGTGACGTTAACCAGCTTAAAGGACATGGACGTAGTGCGCTGCATGGCATAGGGATTTCCACAGGTAGGGCAGAAACGGCTGTGGCAGCGGAAAGGGACGAATTTGAGTTTTCCACAGTGAGGGCAGCCGTACATGGCACCGCCGAAAGCGGGGTCGCCACAGCCTATCATTTTATCCACGTTTTCTATGACAGACAGACGTGGATGTAATGTATAAATCATTTCTTCATAATGGTCCTTAAAAATATCTTGTAGTATGCTCATGAGACCATTATGCAGGAAAACGATAAAAAAAGAAACCCCTAATTCCCCTCATGAGTGAGGGGTTCGGGGAGCTGAAGTGTCGAAGACACTTTTTTATCTTATAGGAAAGACCTTGTCACGCTAAAGCGTGAAAGTATCTCTCCTATAGAATAAAAAAGCTTTTATCGCACTGCGGCGGATATGAAATCTGCCGCAAAGCGACCCGCCGCAGGCGGAGAATCCCGCAAAGCAGGATTCTTTGCCCATTTTCTTCTGTTTTCACACTATTCTGCATGTGGAATATACTATCAGAAAGGATGGGAAAGGAGGAATATGCCTATGGAGGAAAAGAAATGCACGCTGAAAAATACCTGCAGCTTTGCAGGTGTGAAGCCGATTATGGTGGACCTGCCTTATCCTGAGATTCAGGTTAGGTGCCAGAACCAGATATATGCAAATTTGCTGAGCGTGGATTACTGTGGGGCAACGTCCGAGATGTCTGCCATTACCCAGTATATCAACAATGAGAACCGCCTGCCCCTTGGGAACTGCCCAATGGCCCAGACGCTCCTTGGGATTGCAATGGCGGAAATGATGCATTTGCAGAAATTAGGGGAGCTGGTCTGCCTGCTGGGCGGGACCGTTGACTTTGTGGCAAAGCAGCAGAACGGCAGGAACATCATATGGACGCCAGGGTTTTTGACAATCCCGGAACATGCCAAGCAAATGCTGCTGGCTGATATTGAAGCGGAAAAAGCGGCAATCAGCCAGTACCGGATGCATATGAAAATGATAAATGACGACTGCGTAAATAAAGTGCTGGCAAGAATCATCATAGACGAGGAATACCACATTATGATTTTGCAGGCCCTGATACGGGAGCACTGTTAGTGCAGTGTCCGGCAATGCGCTAATTTTTATAAAAAAATACGGCAAGCTGCGTGCGGTCCCGCAGCTCCAGCTTTTCGAGGATGGAGCTTAAATAGTTCCGCACGGTCCCTTCACTTAAGAAAAGCTGCCCGGCAATTTCCCGGTTGCTGCAGCCTTGCGCTACCAGCTCAATAATTTCCAATTCTTTGTCTGTAATCCCTTTGGCGGAATAGTCGTAGTGGGAATGGCCGGTTTGGGAAATAAAGCCGGGAAGCCGGGTAATAATTTCATTTCCAAATACATTCTGGCCTTTTACCACTGCCTTTAAGGAGGGCAGCAGGCTCTCAAAATCCTGTTTCAGGATGTACCCTTTTGCCCCCAGTTTTAAAGACTGCACAATGTATTCATCGTCCAAAAAAGTAGTCAGGAATAAAATTTTTGCTTCCGGGTTCCGGCTTAAGATATGTTCTGCAGCCTCAAGGCCTGTCATCCCATCCATACGGATGTCCATCAGCAAAACCTGGGGGTGGTGCGCTTCGTATAAAGCCACTGCTTCCTGTCCGTTTTTTCCAATTTCCAGAACCCGGATTTCCCCGGAAGATTCCAGGATGGTTTTCAGGGACAGGGAAACAAATGGGTCGTCGTCTACAATAATAATATCCATGGATAACTCCTTTCTGCTGCAGTCTGTATCTGTTCAGGTTAGGCTTCTTTCCGGGGGATGGATACAAAAATCTGGAACCCATGCTCTGTGGAAATAGAAAGGATCCCGTTTAAATGCTTCACCCGTTCCTGCATATTTGTAATGCCCATGCCGGAACCGCCTAGGCTGGCGGCCGTGCCGTTGTCTTTTACCATAAGCTGGTATAGGCTGGGGTGTTCCCGCAGGACAATGGTAAGCTCTGTGGCGTCGCTGTGCCGCACGGTGTTGGACAATGCTTCTTTCACAATGGAAATAAAGCAGTATTTCACAGGGGCAGGGACAAAACGCCCCATGTCATATGCAAAGCTGGTTTGGTAGCCTGCCAGCCCGGAAACCAGTTCGGAGATAGCAGATTCCAAATCAATGGAACCGTCATGGAGCCCATGGACGCTTTCCCGGACGGAGGTCATGGCAAGGGAAAGGGTATCCTTCAGGTCGTTTAAGGGCTGCTGCATGTTTTCCTGCTGGTTGATGGCGGACAGGGCTCCGGACTGGAGGATGGAACGGGAAAGCATATGGCCTACATTGTCATGGATTTCACGGGCAATCCGGTTCCGCTCCTTTAAGGTGGCTATGTGTATCTCATGATCCTGTTTTTCGATTAAATCCTTATTTTTTTGCTGGAGGAGCAATTGGTATTCCGTGGAAGAATCCCGCAGGAACTGGAATTTCCGCTCCAATTCCAAAAGCCTTGCAGTTTTGCAGGCAAAAAGCCACGCCAGCAAAAACAGGAGGAGGGCTGCAAAGGGGTAAAACCCTGGCCAATCCCGGAAGGAAAGGAAGGGAAGCAGGCATGATGCAAGGATGCCCCAGTGGCGGATGGCAGCAGCCAGTTCGTAAAACAGGAGGGGCAGGAAACACCCAAAGGCAGGGTGCACTAAGCTTAATCCCGCCAGGGAAAGGCACATGGCTGCCAGCAGCCAGCGGGAAACATTTGGGAGCTGCCCCAGCCGCTGGCATTCCAGGTTACAGTAACTGCAAAGGCAGAAAAAGGTAACTGCCGCCAGCAGGGCAAAAATATGGATAAAGCTGTTGTCCTGCCAGTGCGGGTATAGCAGCAGCGCCCCGCCGAGGAAAAGTATTAATTTGTCGGAAAGCGTTGCCATAGGCCTGCCCCTTTCTGCCGTTTTCCTGATTATACTATATTTTGGCTGTGTTTCACAGGGAAAGGGCGGAAAATGTGACATTTGTCATGGCAGGGAATGACAGGGGGCACTATTGCAGGCAAATTTTTTTTGGTAAGATGAAAAAAGAACAAAATCCGCCGCAGTGCGATAAAAAAGAGCCCGGTTCGCAGGACTTTCCCGCTGGTGATGGCTCGCGTTGCTGGGGCGTAAGGGTTTACAGGAAGGAGTGTTTGAAAATGGCAAAAAAAGTAGTGGAAATAGAAAATCTGGTAAAACGGTACAAAGAGCTGATTGCATTGGACCATCTGAACCTTGCCATAGAGGAAGGGGAGGTGTTTGGGCTGTTAGGCCCTAACGGTTCCGGGAAAACTACAGCGATCAACTGCATTTTGGCGCTGCTGCATTTTGACAAGGGCAGCGTGAAGGTGTTTGGGGAAGAAATGCAGCCGGACAGCTACGGGAGCAAAAGGCAGATCGGGGTGGTCTTGCAGAATGTGGCAGTATTTGAGGAACTGACGGTGCAGGAAAATATCGACTATTTCTGCGGCCTTTATGTGCAGGAGAAACAGGTGCGGAAGCAGTATGTGGAAGAAGCAATTGAATTTTCCGGGCTGGAGAATTTCCGGAAATTTTATCCCAAAAAGCTTTCCGGGGGCCTGCTGCGCAGGCTGAACATTGCCTGCGGCATTGCCCATAAGCCAAAATTGATTATTATGGATGAGCCTACCGTGGCAGTAGACCCACAGAGCCGGAACCGGATTCTGGAAGGGATCCAGAAGCTGAACCGGGATGGGGCTACCATTATTTACACTTCCCATTATATGGAGGAAGTGGAGCAGATCTGCAGCCGGATTGCCATTCTGGACAAAGGCAGGTGCGTGGCTTCCGGGACCAAGGAGGAGCTGAAATCCATGATTAAGATGGGGGAGAAAATCCACATGGAAGCAGAAGGCCTTGCGCCTTACCAGATCGCGGAACTTAAGGAGCTGCGCCATGTGTACCAGGTGGACTACCGGGATGGGATGCTGGAAATCCGCTGCAGCGGCGGGAAGCATAACCTGGTACATATCTTGGAGTATTTTGGCAGCAGAGAAATAGGGTTTGGGAGGGTATATTCAGAATTGCCCACGCTGAACGACGTATTTTTGGAGATTACAGGGAAGGACCTGCGGGACCATGCAGAAGTGAAATAAATATAGGGATGAAAAGGTAAAAAGGAGG
>Ga0224737_10036_pt1 | contig 18290 bp, 16 predicted proteins | sample LIM_B_Water_Pos_FD_161632 | JGI IMG/M metagenome (GOLD analysis project Ga0224737, IMG submission 161632) | Enriched cells from gastrointestinal tract of the lab mouse from Pacific Northwest National Laboratory (PNNL), Richland, Washington... | ecosystem: Host-associated > Mammals > Digestive... | reverse complement strand
TTTTATTAATTAATTTACCTATTAAGGGAGAAAACAAAATTATTATAAAATAACTATATATTGTATTTAACTTCATTAATTAACCCTTCTTTCATAATATAAGATTTATGATTTCGTATTGTTTTTGTAAGCTCATATCCATTAATAAGTTTAATTTCTTTTTCTTGATTTTTATTATTAAAATCATTAATGAATTTTAAGGCATCCTTTGAAAAACTACTATTAGTTATAATCATTCCTTTGTTGCAATCGTTAATAACCATTCTAGCAAGAAAGCTTTGAACATCTGCAAGATTTATTAATTCCCATGTTTCATTATCACTAGATTTATTTTCTATTAAATCATTTTGAATGCAACTAATAAAAACATTTTCTTTATTTAATATAGTTTTAAAATTAGTAAGGTTATTATATTCGTTAGCAACTTCTACAGTATCTTTAAATCCTAATATATTAAAATATAAATTAATAATTTTAATAAAGGTTTTATAATTATTTTTTTGAATATCTTTTATAGAAATTATTCCAAATTCAATTTGTTTTTCAACCATTTTTTGCTCTAAGGAAAGAGTGGCTTTTTCTATATATGAAATTAAAAATTTTAATAGAAAAAATAGCAATATGATTAGTGGTAAGTATTTCATAAAATTCATAAAAATCACCTCGTTTTAATTGTTAACCAATTTTTAACCTCATATACACTATATAATCAATAAATTTTATTGAAAAAATAAATAAAATTGTAATAAAAGAGAATTTGATGTTTTAAATTAAGCAAAAAAATATTATAATTATTAAATGTATATAAGTAATTATAAATCAAATGCTAAGGTGGAGGTTAAAGTGGGGATGATCAAAAGATGTTCAATTATTATTTATGATGACTTTGGAAATGTATTAATTGCAGAAAGAGGAAAAAGAAATGAAAGAAAATGGGGCATATTTGGAAAGGAAATGAAGGGGAAAGAGACAGAAGAAAAATGCATCTTTAAAGCAGTTGATAAAGATATAAAATGTACTGTATTTGATTTAAAACCTTTTAAGGAATATAATTTAGAAGGCGAAGACGTTTTAAAAGTTTTTACAGGTAGTGTAAAGGAATGTATTACTTGTCATAAGAGCATAAATGGTTTAAAATGGATTGGAAAAAGAAATATTAATGACTATATCTTTAATGATGAAGATAAGATGATATTAGAAGATTATTTTGAAACTAATGATGATTTAAAGGGGATATGTAATGCTTTATAGGGTAATTATTAAAAAAGAAACGTCGAAGTATTTTATTGGGAAGTCTTATGATAATAAAAAATATAAAATTGAAAAAAATGAATACGTTAAAAAACTTAAAGTAGGTAGTGATTCATACTTTTATGCTAAAAAAGAAGAGAGATTATTAGGAACAGTTTTAATTCCGATTTCTGATGAAGAGGCTGGAGTTTTAGATATTTATAATTCAAATAAAAAAATTATTAATAAATAGTAAAAAAAGAAACAAGGAATAAATAAATCCTTGTTCTTTTTTATATGGATATAAAAGTGAATATTATATTTAGGTAACTTTATTACAGAATTTTTAGAAGAAAAAGGGGTAAACTAAATATAAGCATAAAATTATTGACTAATAATGATTATCGCTGTACAATAAAACAAATAATATTAATAGCCCCCTAAGGGGGAGTAGGAGGAATTATAATGGTTCAACATTTAAAAGAAAATGAATTTAATTCAGAAGTTGTTAATTTTGATGGTGTTAGTATAGTAGATTTCTGGGCTGATTGGTGTGGTCCTTGTAAAATGATAGGTCCTATATATGAGGAAGTTGCAGGAGAATTAACAAATGCTAAATTTACAAAGGTTAATGTAGACGAATGTCCTAATTTAGCAGGAAAATATAGAGTTGCAAGTATTCCAACAATAATGGTATTTAAAAATGGAGAACCTATTGATACATTAGTTGGATTTATGCCAAAGCCAACATTAAAAGCTGCTGTTGAAAAACACTTATAAGAGGAGAAAGTACTATGGAAAGATATGATTTAGCCATAGTAGGTAGCGGTCCAGCAGGGTTATCAGCTGCTCTTAATGCAAAAATAAGAAATAAAAAGTTTATTATTTTTGGAAACAAAGATTTAAGCAATAAAATAATTAAAGCTCCTAAAATAAATAACTATTTAGGTTTTTATGGAATGAACGGAGCAGAAATAAAAGAGAAATTTGCAGAGCATATAGATAATATGGGGATACAAATTACAGAGGAGAGAGTAAATAATATCTATGCCATGGGTGATTACTTTGGCTTAATGGTAAACGATAAAATGTATGAAGCTACAGCTGTAATTTTAGCTACTGGAATGGAATATACTAAGCCTATTAATGGTGAAATTGAATTATTAGGTAAAGGTGTAGGCTATTGTGCAACTTGTGATGCACCTCTTTATAAGGGGAAAATAGTTTCAATTATAGGATATAATAAAGAAGCTGAAGAAGAAGCAAACTATGTAAGTGAGCTTGCAGGAAAAGTTTATTATATGCCTATGTATAAAGGTGAATATGACCTTAGAGATAATATAGAAGTTATTGATAAAAAACCATTAGAAATAGTAGGAGATACTAAGGTTTCATCATTAAAACTTGAAGGTTTAGAACTAGAAACAGATGGGGTATTTGTTCTTAAGGATAGTATTTCACCAGGGCAATTAGTTCCAGGCCTTGAAATTGTTGATGGACATATTAATGTTGATAGGGAAATGAAATGTAATATTCCAGGATGTTTTGCAGCTGGAGATTGCGTAGGAAAGCCATATCAATATATAAAATCAGCAGGTGAAGGGAATATAGCAGCATTAAGCGCTGTAAGATATATAGATATCATGAAAAACAAATAGTTTTGATAAAAATAAGACATGTTATTTAAAATGCATGTCTTATTTTTTTATGTCAAGACTTGATTTAAGTATAAATACAATGTATCATAAATTAGCGCTAAGGATGAATAATAAAGGATAGGTGAAGTATGTTGTTAGTTGTAGGTGGTATGATAGGCTTAGGTAAAAGTTCAGTAGCAAAAATTTTAGGAGAATACTTTGGTTCAGATGTATTTTATGAATCTGTAGATGATAATCCGCTTTTACCATTATTTTATAGTGAGTCTGAAGAAGAAATACAAAGAAAGAGATATCCTTTCTTATTACAATTATATTTTTTAAATACAAGGTTTAAAAGTATTAAAGAAGCACTAGTTAATGATAATAATGTTTTAGATAGATCAATATATGAAGACTGGTATTTTGCTAAAAAGAACATGGAGCTTGGTAGAATATCTGATTTAGAAATGAACATATATGAAAACTTATTAAATAATATGATGGAAGAATTAAAGTCCCTTCCTAAAAAGTCACCAGATATTATGATATATCTTAAGGGTTCTTTTGAAACTGTAATTAATAGAATTAATCTTAGAGGAAGAGAATTTGAAATTGATGATAGTTTAAAGGAGTATTACCATTTCCTATGGGAAGGATATGATAATTGGGTTAACAATTATTATAACGCATCTGAAGTTTTAATTATAGATATGGATGTTATGGATGTAGTTAATAGCGAAGATGATAAAAATAAATTAATTAAGATGGTAGAAGATAAGTTAAAAGAAGTTAGAGGATAATTATATAATAAAAAGGACTGCTTAACTAATTATTTAGTGAAACAGTCCTTTTATTTTTTAATAATTAAACATTTTAATTTTATTTAAAAGAGTTAAATGAAGCATCTGAAGGCATTCTCCAATCTCCACGTGGACTAAGAGATATTGAACCAACCTTAGGGCCATCAGGTAAAGCACTTCTTTTAAATTGTTGAGTAAAGAATCTATAAATAAATTTATCAAGCCACTTTTCAATTTCTTCTGTAGAATAATCCTCTTTAAAAGCTTCTTTTGCTAAAAGTAAAATTCTTTCTTTAGATGAACCATGTTTTATAAAATGATATAAGAAGAAATCATGAAGTTCATAAGGGCCTACAATGTCTTCTGTTTTTTGAACTATATCTCCGTCATCACTCTTTGGAAGCAATTCAGGGCTAACAGGAGTATCTAATATATCTAATAAAGTATGAGCTACTTCTTGATTAGATTCTTTTTCAGCAACATATTTAACTAAATATCTAACAAGTGTTTTTGGGATTGAAGGATTAACAGAGTACATGCTCATATGGTCTCCATTATAAGTACACCAGCCAAGTGCTAGTTCAGATAAATCACCTGTACCTATTAATAATCCGCCTTCTTTATTTGCTAAATCCATAAGAATTTGAGTTCTTTCTCTAGCTTGAACATTTTCATAAGTTACATCATGTATATCTTTATCATGTCCTATATCTTTAAAGTGTTGTATAGCAGCATCAACTATATTTATTTCTCTTAAATCTGTTCCTAATTCATTGCATAAGCATAATGCATTATTATAAGTTCTATCAGTTGTACCAAAGCCTGGCATAGTAATTGTTATAATATCTTTATTGTCTAGACCTAAAAGTTCAAAAGTTTTAACTACTACTAAAAGTGCTAATGTAGAATCAAGTCCTCCAGAAATACCTATAACAGCTTTTTTAAGATTAGTATGTTCTAAACGCTTAGCTAAAGCAGAAGCTTGAATATTAAATATTTCTCTACATCTTTCTTCTCTTTCATGTTCATTTGAAGGAACAAAAGGGTGTTTATCAACATATCTATCAAAAGTTTTAATTTCTATATTATTAAATTTAAATAATATATTTTTAGCTTTAAAAGGAACTATATTTGATGAAGCTCTATAACTTAAGTTTTTAAGTCTTTCGGAGTTAAGCTTAAATATATCTATACATGAAGTAATGACTTCATTTTTTCTTTGGAATCTATGATTTTCTTTTAATATAGCTCCATTTTCACTTATTAATAAATGTCCACTAAATAATAAATCAGTTGTAGATTCATGAACTCCAGCAGAAGAGTAAATATAAGAAGTCATGCATCTAGCACTTTGATTAGAAACTAAAGATACTCTATAATCTTTTTTACTTACAAGTTCATTAGAAGCTGAAAGGTTTCCTATTATATTAGCTCCTAAAAGAGAAAGATAAGAGCTTGGAGGTATAGTTACCCATAAATCTTCACAAATTTCTAAGGCAAATTTATAATCATCACTTGTAAAAATTAAATTAGTACCAAAAGGTATATTTTCTTGGAAAGGTAAGTCTATAATTTCATCAATTAAGTTAATACCTTCAGTAAACCATCTTTTTTCATAAAATTCACTATAGTTTGGGATATAGGATTTTGGTACAACGCCTAGAATTTTACCATTAAAAATCATAAAACCGCAGTTGTATAAAACGTTATTATGAATTAATGGAGCACCAACAGCAATTAGCATATCTTTATTTATTGAATACTCACAAATTTCTCTTAATCCATCTAAAGTTTTATTTAAAAGTACAGAAGTTAAAAATAAGTCTCCGCATGTATAAGAAGTAATACAAAGTTCAGGAAAAACAAGAAATTTTACACCTTTATCATATGCTTCATCTATACAAAAACATATATTTTCAACATTATATTTTATATCTGATACCTTTGTCTTTGGACAAGCAGCACCTACTTTAATAAAGTCCATAGATTCATCTCCATTCCGTTACATTATATAAATTTAGTATTGTATTCCAAGGTTAATAAAATACATATAAATCAATAATAAAAGGAAAGCTTTAGAAAATCAATGGATTTAAAAGAAAAGTATGTTAAAACTGTTTAAATGATAAAAAATAACGCTTTTTAAGATGTTTTATAACTTGAAATGAGTTAAGGTATAAAATATAATTTAATTATACTTAAGAAGAGAAGTGTACTAAACTTTATTGTAAAAATTGGAAAATATAGTATATAATAAAAATAACACATATTCTTAGTATATTTTTTATAAGTATTTACTAAGAAATATGTAATAACAGAAAGGGGGAAGATTAATGGTTGAGGTTATTGTTTGGATACTTGTTGCTATTGCAGTAATTGCTATTGATATTGTTACTAGTACTTTTGTCTTTATGTGGTTTTCATTAGGTGCTTTTGTTGCTATAATACTTTCTTTAATTGGAATATCAGTAGCGTGGCAAATTGTTGCATTTTTAGTGATGGGCGTAGCCACTGTTTCTATTGGATACCCTTGGGCAAAGAAAAAGTTTAAAGCAGATGTAAATCATGTACCAACTATGGAGCAAACTTATATTGGTAAAGAAATGATTGCAAATGAAGATATGGAAGAAAAGTCAAAGATAAAAGTGAGCGGGATTTATTGGACTGCTTATAACAAAGGTAAAATAATTAAAAAAGGTGAAAGATATACCATAACAGGTATAGAAGGAAATAAGTTAATTGTTAAATTAAAGGAGGATTAATATGACAGGTATGATTTTTTTAGTAGCAGTATTAGTTATTTTATTTATAATATTGCTATCTTCAATTAAGGTAGTAAATACGGGATATTTATATGTAGTAGAAAGATTAGGTCAATTTCATAAGATTTTAGAACCAGGTTGGCATTTTGTAATTCCAGGTGTAGATTTTGTAAGAAAAAAGGTATCAACTAAGCAACAAATTTTAGATGTACCACCACAATCAGTTATTACAAAGGATAATGTTAAAATAAGTGTTGATAATGTTATATTTTATAAGATGTTAAATGCTAAAGACGCAGTATATAATATTGAAGATTATAAATCAGGTATAGTTTATTCAGCAACAACTAATATAAGAAATATCTTAGGTAACATGACATTAGATGAAGTATTAGCAGGAAGAGATAGCATAAACCAACAACTATTAGGCATTATTGATGAAGTTACAGATGCTTATGGAATTAAGGTATTATCAGTTGAAATTAAAAACATAATTCCACCAGCTGAAATTCAACAAGCTATGGAAAAGCAAATGAAAGCTGAAAGAGATAAGAGAGCTATGATTCTTCAAGCAGAAGGTTTAAGACAATCTCAAATTGAAAAAGCAGAAGGGGAAAAGCAATCTAAAATCCTTGCAGCAGAGGCAGAAAAAGAAGCTAATATTAGAAGGGCAGAAGGTTTAAAAGAATCTCAATTACTTGAAGCAGAAGGTAAGGCAAAGGCTATTGAGCAAATAGCAATAGCAGAATCAGAAGCTATAAGAAAAGTAAATGAGGCTATTATAGAATCAGGAACAAATGAAACAGTAATTGCATTAAAGCAAATTGAAGCATTAAAAGAAATGGCAAATAATCCAGCTAATAAGCTTATCTTACCAAATGAAATTTTATCTTCACTTGGTAGCATAGCAGCTATTGCTGAAATGATTAAAAAAGATAAATAATTTATAAATAAAGTATCGTATTAATTGAACTACCATTATAAAATAGGAAACAGGTAGTTCAAATATACGATACTTTTTTATTTAACAATTTTAAATAAGAAAAACACAATTTAAATAATTGCAAAATATTTTTTATCTTAGTTATTTACAATAGAATAAAGAGATGAATCTTTAGGTAAAATTGCTTCAAGTGAAGTATTAGTGAATATATGCAATTCATGTAAAGCTCTTGTACAAGCTGTATAGAATAAGTGTTTATCTTCATTATATAAATAATTTTCTCCATCAGCTAAAATTACACTATCAAATTCTAAACCTTTTGCTATATAAGATGATATTATATTAACTCCAACTTTAAATTCGCATTTATCACTTATTATTAAGTTTATATCAGGAACACTTTCTTTTAATGAAGAATAAAGATTTTCACAGTTTTCTTTATTTTTGCAAATAATAGCTATTGATTTATAATTTTTATTTTTCATTTCTATAATTTTTTCAGAAATTTTTTCACTTAAATTATTAGAAGTTAAATAAATAGTAGGATTTTCTCCAATTCTTTCAACAGCTTCGATAGGTTCATGAGTATCTAATATATCTTTTGTAAAGTTTGTTATATTTGCAGTTGAACGATAACTTTTAGTTAATATTACAGTTTTAATATCTTTAAATATATTAGTAATTCCACCTCTACTTTTTACATTTGAATGTTTATCAATTCTTTGATTTAAATCACCCATAATAGTTAAAGAAGCATTAGGGAATGATTTTTTAATTATTTCATAAAATAAAGGACTATAATCTTGACATTCATCTACAAGAACATGCTTCATATTTCCATAGCTTCTAAAGCCTTCTAGGGCAGATCTAATATAAATTATTGGAGTAATATCTTCATATTTAACTTCATTATTGTTTAAATAATTTAATGTTATTTCTTTTATATCAGTTAAATTTAAATTAGTATATTTTTCTATGTTGTTCCAAAGTAATTTATATATAGCAACACTATCTAATGTATTTATCATAGAATCAACTTGAATATCAACTTGATTTTTACAATAATCATAGAAGGTTTTTTTATCTTCTACATAATCAAAATGGGAATTATCTTTTGAAGATAAATATTTATTTTCAACTTGTGAAAATAAGCTTTGCTTAATAACATCAATTCTATTTAAAAATGGTATATCTTTAAATCTCTCAAAGAATATATTTTCAACTAAACTTTTACTAACTATTTTATTACCTTCAATTATTATTGGATTAATAGTAGTTATAAGCTTTGGAATGTCTAAAGTAAAGCTATTTAATATATTCATAAAATCTAAAGTATTTTTATACTCCATGGCTTTAGTTCTTTTTTTAAATTCATTTAAATTTAGTATATTAGAATAAATATAATTTAAATGGTCATTTTTTGTTTCGTATAAATAATTTGTAGGTAAAAATCTCTTTGAATAAATTTCAAAAGTTGTTTGACGAATATTGCTTTCGCCAAGTTCAGGCAATACATCAGATATATATTCTGCAAAAACTTCATTTGGACTAAAAATTAGAATATTTTCTGCAGTTAAATTTTTTCTATGTTTATATAAAAGATAAGCTGATCTATGTAATGCAATTGAAGTTTTACCAGAGCCAGCAGCTCCTTGTATAAATAATACTTTGCTATCATCACTTCTAATAATATCATTTTGCTCTTTTTGAATAGAGGCAACTATATTTTTCATTTTGTCTGTAGCATTTCCACTTAACATAGAACTTAAAGCTTCGTCACATAAACTTTCGTTAGAATTATGTATAAATACTATTTCACCATTTTTTATATTGTATTGTCTTGTAAATTCAATTTCTCCGTGAATTCTTCTAACTGGAGCATCATAGTATGCAGGACCGGCTTCAAAGTCATAAAACATATTGGCAACAGGTGAACGCCAATCAAATACAAAAATATCAAAATTATCTTCGTCTTCAACTGTTGATAATCCTATATAAAAGCTTTCGGCATCTTCTCCATCTTCTTTAAAGTCTAATCTTGCAAAGTAAGGATTAGAAAGTTGTTTTTCTAATGTTCTAATTCTTGAAATTTTCTTTGAATGAAGTTGCTCATTTAAAGCTACTTGTCCACAGTTTTCATTAATTTCAATTTCATCAAGCTCATTTCTATTATCCCAAAGAAATTTTCTATGTTTTATTATTTCTTTATCTTGTTTATCGCTAGATATACCATAACTTTTTAAAAGATCATTTATTTTTTCTATAGTATTTTTTAAATAAATTTTTTCATCATATAAGTCTTTTCCAATTAGCATTTTATCTATCTCCTTATAAATACAGTCTTTAAATTTTAATGTTTATAAACCAATGTGTCAAGTATAGAAGAATAAAAGATTTTTAATTGGTTAAAATATTAATAACCTTTTAGGTTACGTAGGATTTTGTCGCAAGTTTATCTTGCGGCTTTTTTTATTTTAATTAAATTTAAAAGAATATTTTTTTATTTATATAGTATTTATAATTATTGTACGGCTATACAATAAAAGAATTAATAGTTATATGTGCGAATTAAAATTAGAAAAAATGAAATAAGTTTCGGATATATGACGAAAATTAAAATATAAAATTTTAATAAAGTTGACAAAATGAAAATAAATTGGTAATATCTAATTAACACGAAGAATATAAATAAAAAATGTAAAAATGTTCGTATTTTTTAAAGGGGATATGGAGGTATATAATGTTAGGATTTAAATGCATTTTTGTAGAAAAGAAAAATGGTTTTAATGTTGAAGCTAAAAGCCTTATGGAAGATTTCAAAAGCAATTTAAGAATAGATAATCTTAAAGACGTTAGAGTAGTTAATAAATATATATTAGGTAAAATGAAAGAAGATTATTATGAGAAAGCTTTATATACAATATTTGCTGAAAAAACAGTAGATAATTTATATGAAGGAAGCCTTCCAATTGATGAAAATGAAAATGAATTTGCAGTTGAGTTTTTACCAGGACAATATGACCAAAGGGCTGACTCTGCATCTGAATGCATTGGATTATTAGGGGCTCAAGATAAAGTAGAAGTAAAATCATCAAAGGTAATAGTTTTAAAAGGTGATTTGACTGAAGAAGAAGTAAATAAAATAAAAAAATATTATATAAATCCAGTAGATTCAAGAGAAGTAGAAATAGATAGCATTGAGCTTTATTCAGAATTATCAGAGCCAAGTGATGTAGAAGTCCTTTATGATTTTGTTAATAAAGATAGAAATCAAATAGAAGAATTTCACAAAAATTTAGGATTAGCAATGAGTGTAGAAGACTTATTAATGATAAGAGATTATTTTAAGGAAGAAGAAAAGACACCTACAATTACTGAAATAAAAGTTATTGATACTTATTGGTCAGATCATTGCAGACATACAACATTTAGCACAGCAATTGAAAATGTAACCTTTGAAATAGGTAAATTAAATAATCAAGTTCAAAAATCTTACGAAGCATATTTAAAATCAAGAGATTTTGTTTATGGAGAAACAGATAGAGATGAAACGTTGATGGACATAGCAGTTATTACTATGAAAGAAATGAGAAAAAGAGGAATGTTAGAAGACTTAGACATTTCAGAAGAAATAAATGCTTGTTCAATAAAAGTTAACATAGAAACAGATAAGGGTAATGAAGAATACTTAGTGATGTTTAAAAATGAAACACACAATCACCCAACTGAGATAGAACCTTTTGGTGGGGCAGCAACTTGTTTAGGAGGAGCTATAAGAGACCCACTTTCAGGTAGAACATATGTATATCAAGCAATGAGAGTTACTGGAGCAGCAGATCCAACAGTTAAAGTAGAAGATACTATAAAAGGTAAATTACCACAAAGAACTATTACATTAGGAGCGGCACATGGTTATAGTTCTTATGGTAATCAAATAGGTTTAGCTACTGGACAAGTTTCGGAAGTTTATCATCCAAATTATGTTGCTAAAAGAATGGAAGTTGGTGCAGTTATAGCAGCAGCACCAAAAGAAAATGTAGTAAGAGAAGAGCCAAAGCCTAGTGACATAGTAATTTTACTTGGGGGAAGAACAGGAAGAGATGGAGTTGGTGGAGCTACAGGCTCATCAAAAGAACATACTGAAGATTCAATAAATGAATGTGGAGCAGAAGTTCAAAAGGGTAATGCCCCAACAGAAAGAAAAATTCAAAGATTGTTTAGAAATTCTGAAGTGGCTAAGATGATAAAAAGATGTAATGACTTTGGAGCAGGTGGAGTTTCAGTTGCAATTGGAGAACTTACTAGGGGGCTAGATATTAATTTAGACAAGGTTCCTAAGAAGTATGAAGGTTTAGATGGAACTGAAATTGCAATTTCTGAATCACAAGAAAGAATGGCAGTAGTTGTTGATAAGGAAAATGTAGATAGATTTATAGAATTATCTAAGGAAGAAAATTTAGAAGCAGTTGTTGTTGCAGAGGTTACTGATACAGATAGATTAAGAATGTATTGGAGAGGCAAAGAAATTGTTAATTTAAAAAGAAGTTTCTTAGATACAAATGGAGCAAGGCAAGTAACAAATATAGAAGTTAGTTTGCCATCTGAATATCCTTTATCAGTTGGTGATGTAAATGTCAAAGAAGAGTGGATAAATAATTTAAAGAAATTAAATGTTGCTTCTCAAAAGGGCTTAGTTGAAAGATTTGACTCTACTATAGGTACAGGAACAGTTCTTATGCCTTATGGAGGAAAAGATGCAACAACAAAGCAAGAAGCTATGGTAGCTAAGATTCCAGTATTAGATGGAGAAAGTAAAGATGCAAGTATAATGAGTTATGGATTTAATCCAGATTTAGGGTTATGGAGTCCATATCATATGGCATATTACTCAATAATTGAAGCTGTAACAAAATTAGCAGCAGTTGGTGGAGATTTTAGAAAAGCAAGATTAACTCTTCAAGAGTATTTTGAAAAGCTAGGAAAAAATCCACAAAAGTGGGGAAAACCATTTGTAGCATTATTAGGGGCATATCAAGCACAGATGGATTTAGGAATACCTGCAATTGGTGGTAAGGATTCAATGTCTGGAAGCTTTGGAAGTATAGATGTTCCTCCAACATTAGTTGCTTTTGCAGTTGGAATTGAAAAGGCAAAAAATATAATTTCGGCAGAGTTTAAAGAAGTTGGTTCGCAATTAGTATTTTTAATGGCTGAAAGAAATGAAGATTATACATTAAAGGTTGAAGGATATAAAAAGAATTTAGAAAAATTACATGAGCTTATTTTAAAAGGTAAAGTAATTTCTGCATCATCAGTTAAATTTGGTGGGGTAGCGGAAACACTTTCAAAGATGGCTTTCGGTAATAAAATTGGGGTTGAATTCTGTAATTTAAGTAAAGAAGAACTTTTTGGATTAAACTATGGAAGTTTAGTTTTAGAAGTTAAGTCTTTTGTAAATTTAGATGAAGAATTTAAAGGATGCGCTTACAAGGCAATAGGTTGCACAATTAAAGAAGAAAAAATAATTTCAGAAGAATATGATTTAGATTTTAAATTAGATATTTTAGAAAAAACTTATGAAGAAAAATTATCTAATGTATTTAAAATTAAAACTAATAGTAAAAACGAAACTGTAAAAGAAGTTTTATATAATAAGTCAAATGTTAAATCACCTATTATAAAACTTGCAAAACCAAAGGTTATAATTCCAGTATTCCCAGGAACAAATTGTGAATATGATTGTGAAAGGGCATTTAAAAATGCAGGGGCTAAAACAGAAACATTTGTATTTAAAAATTATTCTAATAGTGCTTTTACAGAATCAATTGAAACTTTAGAAAAGCAAATTAGAGAAAGTCAAATAATAATGTTACCTGGTGGATTTTCAGCAGGAGATGAACCAGATGGGTCTGGAAAATTTATTTCAACAGTGTTTAGAAATGAAAAAATTAAAGATGCAGTTATGGATTTATTAAAAAATAGAGATGGATTAATGTTAGGTATTTGTAATGGCTTCCAAGCTTTAATTAAACTAGGATTAGTTCCTTATGGTGAAATAGTTGATATTGAAGAAGATATGGCTACATTAACTTATAACGAAATTAATAGACATATGAGCTCAATAATAAAAACTAAAATTGTTTCAAATAAATCACCATGGTTTAGTGGAGTAAATTTAGGAGACATTCACAATGTAGCAATTTCTCATGGTGAAGGTAGATTTGTTGCGAATGAAAAGTTATTAAAACAATTAATAGAAAACGGACAAGTAGCAACGCAATATGTTGATAATAAAGGAAATATAGCATTAGATATGCCATTTAATCCAAATGGATCAATGCTTGGAATAGAAGGTATAACAAGTCCAGATGGTAGAGTTCTTGGTAAGATGGGACATTCTGAAAGAATTGGAGATAATCTTTATAAAAATGTACCAGGAAATTTTGATCAAAAGATTTTTGAGTCAGGAGTTAGATACTTTAAATAATTTCAAGTTTTAATTGATAAGTAGCAAGTTAAGGTGGAAACTCCTTCGGGAGTTTCTTGAATAAATAATGAATTAGAATTTAAAGTGTAGGGAGAATTAAAATGAAGGTAGCAATATTTTTTGGATCTAAATCTGATACGGAAATAATGAGAGGTGCAGCAAACTGTTTAAAAGAGTTTGGAGTTGAATATAAGGCATTTGTTTTATCAGCTCATAGAGTTCCAGAAAAATTAGAAGAAACTTTAAAAGACTGTGAAGCTAATGGGTGTGAAGTTGTAATTGCAGGGGCAGGACTTGCAGCTCATCTTCCAGGAGTAATAGCTTCTCAAACTACAATGCCAGTTATAGGAGTTCCTTGTAAAGGAGCAATTGAAGGGTTAGATGCATTATTTTCAATAGTTCAAATGCCAAAATCTATTCCTGTTGCAACAGTTGGAATAAATAATTCTTATAATGCGGGAATGCTTGCAGTACAAATGTTAGCTGTTGGAGATAAAGCTTTAAAAGAAAAGTTAGTTCAATATAGAAAAGAAATGAAAGAAAAATTTATTTTAGAAAATGGTGAAGGAGTGGATTTATAATGGAAAAGTTAGAAATGATGTACGAAGGTAAGGCAAAGAAAATATATGCTACAGATAAAGCTGATGAAGTAATAGTTTATTACAAAGATGATGCAACTGCTTTTAACGGAGAAAAGAAGGGGCAAATAGAAGATAAGGGCGTATTAAACAATGCAATTACTTCAATGTTATTTGAAATGTTAAACAATAAGGGTATTCCAACTCACTTTATAGAAAAATTAAATGACAGAGAACAATTATGTAAAAAGGTTGAAATAGTACCATTAGAAGTAATAGTAAGAAATGTTGCAGCTGGTTCTATGGCGAAAAGACTAGGGCTTGAAGAAGGAACAGAGCTTAAAACAACAGTATTTGAATTATCATATAAAGATGATTCTTTAGGAGACCCATTAATAAATGATTATCATGCAGTAGGTATTGGGGCAACAACTTTTGAAGAATTAGAAAAGATTTATTCTTTAACAGCTAAGATAAATGATATTTTAAAGGATATGTTCTTAAAATCTAATATAAGATTAATAGATTTTAAATTAGAATTTGGTAGATATAATGGGGATATAGTTTTAGCAGATGAAATTTCACCAGATACATGTAGATTTTGGGATGCAACAACTGGAGAAAAATTAGACAAGGACAGATTTAGAAGAAACCTTGGTAATGTTAAAGATGCTTATGTTGAAATATTAAAGAGAATTCAAGAATAGGAAGAAATAATAATTAAGAGTGAAATGTAAAATCAATTTATTGCATTTCAACTCTTACTTCTTAATAAGTAGGAGGTTATAAATAATGAATCCAAAGTTAGATAATATAATAATGGATCCAAGCATAGATAAATTTAAAGATGAATGTGGAGTATTTGGTGTTTATTCAAAATCTCCACTAGATGTTGCATCAATGACTTATTATGGTTTATATGCACTTCAACATAGAGGTCAAGAAAGTGCGGGTATAGCTGTTGCAAATGGTGAAGATATAAATATTAAAAAGGGAATGGGACTTATTACAGAAGCCTTTTCTCAAGAAGATATAAATAGTTTAAAGGGATTTGCAGCTATAGGACATGTTAGATATTCAACAAGTGGCGATACTAGAATAGAAAATGCCCAACCATTATTAAGCCAAACGAAGCTAGGGCCAATAGCTATGGCTCATAATGGAACTTTAGTTAATGCAGATGTTATTAGAGAATTACTTGAAGATGGTGGACATATATTCCACACATCAATTGATTCTGAAGTAATTGCAAATTTAATTGCAAGAGGAGCTAAAAAGGGAGTTGAAAAAGCTATATTAGATGCTATTCAAGCAGTTAGAGGATCATTTGCAATGGTTATACTAACAGAAAATAAACTAATTGGTGTAAGAGATCCTCATGGAATAAGACCACTTTCTTTAGGTAAAATTGATGAAGGATATATTTTAACTTCTGAAAGTTGTGCTTTAGATGCAATTGGTGCAGAGCTTGTTAGAGATATTGATCCAGGTGAAATTGTAGTAATTGATGAAAATGGAATAAAGTCTTATAGATATTCTGAAAACACTCAATGTCAAACTTGTGCTTTTGAATATATATATTTTGCTAGACCAGATTCAATAATAGATGGATTAGATGTTCATGAATCAAGAGTTAGAGCAGGAGAACAATTATATAAAGAAAATCCAATTGAGGCAGATGTAGTTGTTGCTGTTCCGGATTCAGGAATACCAGCTGCTATAGGATATTCTAAGGCATCGGGAATTCCATACGATACAGGATTTGTAAAGAATAGATATGTTGGAAGAACATTTATAACACCTTCTCAAGAAGTTAGAGAAAGAGCAGTTGCTGTTAAGTTAAATCCTTTAAAGGTAAATATTAATGGAAAGAGAGTTATTCTTATTGATGATTCAATAGTAAGAGGAACAACATCAAAACATTTAGTTGAATCATTAAGAAGAGCTGGTGCAAAAGAAGTTCACTTTTTAGTTGCGTCCCCAGTAGTTCAATATCCATGTTATTTTGGAATTGATACTCCTTATAGAAAAGAGCTTATAGGAGCTAATCATTCTTTAGAAGAAATAAGAGATATAATTGGTTGCGATTCTTTAGGATATTTAACTATGGAAGGAATGTATAAATGCTTTAATGCAAACCAAGGATATTGTGTAGGTTGCTTTAATGGAATATATCCAGTTGCAACACCAATAGAAACTGAAAGGTAGGTAATTTAAATGATAACTTATAAAGAAGCTGGAGTTAATATAGAAGAAGGTTATAAATCAGTAAAGCTTATAAAAGAATATGCAAAGAAGACAATGAGTGAATATGTTTTAAATGGTCTTGGAAGTTTTGCTGGAATGGTTGAATTACCAGAAGGATATAAAAAGCCAGTTTTAGTTTCTGGTACAGATGGTGTTGGAACTAAGCTTGAAATAGCATTTAAAACTAAAAAATATGATACAGTTGGAATTGACTGTGTAGCTATGTGTGTAAATGATATTTTATGTCATGGAGCAAAGCCATTATTTTTCTTAGATTATATAGCTTGTGGAAAGCTTGAAGCAGAAGTAGCAGCAGATTTAGTTAAAGGTGTTTCTGAAGGATGCGTTAAGTCAGATTGTGCTTTAGTTGGTGGAGAAACTGCTGAAATGCCTGGGTTTTATAAAGAAGGAGAATATGATATTGCAGGTTTTGCAGTAGGTATTGTTGATAAAGATAAAATAATAAATGGAAAAGATATTAAGCCAGGAGATAAATTAATAGGTATAGCTTCTTCAGGAATACATTCAAATGGATTTTCCTTAGTTAGAAAATTATATGAAGATTTAAATGAAGAGTTTAATGGAGAAGAGGTTTGGAAAACTTTAATCACTCCAACAAAGATATATGTTAAACCAATATTAAGCTTACTTGAAAAATTTAATATTAAAGGTATGGCACATATAACAGGTGGTGGATTTATTGAAAATGTTCCAAGAATGTTTAATGGCTTAGAATTAACTGCACAAATAAATAAGGAAAGTTATCCATTACCAGCAATTTTTGAAGATATGATAAATAAAGGCGTAAATAGAAATCATATGTACAATACATTTAATATGGGAATTGGTTTTGTTTTATGTGTTGATGAAAAAGATGTTGATGCTGTTATAAAAGAGCTTATTGAATTAGGTGAAAAAGCTTATGAAATTGGAATTGTAACAGCTGGAGGTGAAGGAGTTTGCTTAAAGTAGCAGTACTTGTATCTGGTGGAGGCTCAAACCTTCAATCGATTTTAGATTATAAAAATGAAAATTTTAAGGTTGAAATGGTTATTGGAAGCAAAGAAGGCATTTATGCTTTAGAAAGAGCTAAAAATGCTAACATTACCACTTATGTTGTTTCAAAAAAAGAGTATGGAAAAGAAACTTCTAATAAGATATTAGAATTAACTAAGGAGAAGGTTGATTTAATAGTTTTATCTGGATATCTTTCAATATTAGATGGAGAAATATTAAAAGAATTTAAAGATAAAATAATAAATATTCATCCTTCACTTATACCCAGTTTTTGTGGAGATAAAATGTATGGAATGCATGTGCATAATGCAGTAAGAGCTTCAGGGGTTAGGTTTACTGGTTGCACAGTTCATTTTGTTAATGAAGAAGTAGATGGAGGAGCAATAATACTTCAAGAAGTAGTTCCAGTATATTTTAACGATACAGCAGAAGATATTCAAAAGAGAGTATTAGTAGAAGAACATAAGCTATTACCAAAGGCTATTGACTTATTAAGCAGAGGTAAAGTTGATATTATAGATGGAAGAGTAAATATTTTAAAATAGGGAGGATTTTTACATGATTAAAAGAGCATTAGTTAGTGTATTTA